>R03__coassemble_1002_pt1 | contig 14267 bp, 10 predicted proteins | sample R03__metabat2_high_PE_019 | metagenome-assembled genome bin R03
GTTTTTGTCACTTTCATTATACCATAACTTTACTGTTCACGCGCCTTTTGGTGATGTGTGGTGCCGCTTTGCGGAACACATTCTTCCACTTTTCGTGGTTTTGGTGATTAATACAAATGGCTGCCTCCCTTCGGAGGCAGCCATCATCAATACCACTCTTCAAAACGCGAACCGGCATTTCTGTCTATAGCATCCGGCTCTTTTCACTTACTTCTTGATCGCAGCGGATTCCACGATAAAGCGGACGCTGGATTCCTCATCATCATTTGTTCCGGTGAAGGACTTATAGGCCTTACCTGCATCTGTTATTGCCCTTAGACGCTGTTCCATTGAATCGTAATCCGTGTCGAAGAGATCCGTAAGCTTCTGGATACCCTCCTCATCGAATTCGATCATTCCGTCGTTAAGTTCAATGGAACCGTCAAGCAGTTCCTGAATACCATCCGTAAGATCAACCGCGCCGTCCTTGAGTTCCTCTGCGCCATCTATGAGTTCCTGATTATGGCCTCGCAGTTCCTGAGTACCATCATACAGTTCAACAGTTCCGTCCTTAATGGAGCAGGTACCGTTTTTAAGCTTGCCTGCGCCCTCGCTGAGCTTATCCGAACCCGCATGCAGCTCCGTAGTTCCGTTATACAGCTGCTCGGCACCGGATTTTAACTGGGACGCGCCGGATGATGAAGATTTAGCCATGGCCTGCATACCGGCAATCATACCCTTTACGTACAGCGTAGCATCTTCCCCCATCTGGGTTGACATTATTCCGGTGAATATTGAAAGTGCTGTGTCACCCGATAAAAACGACTTATCCTGAAGTTTCGCGGCTGCCTCCGCCTGTGTCGAACACACGCCATTTTTTAGAAGCGCAGTCACAAATGCCGTCTGAACCGCACTTGCATTATCCCCTGTAAGCGCACCGCCTATAAGTGCATACTGGGCAGCAGCCTCACTTCCGGCTATCGATGATACTGAATCCACCAGCGTCTCCGTCCCCTCCAGCAATGTTTTCGCGCCGGACTCCAGTGCATCAGCCCCCTGGTCAAGGGTATATATACCATCCTTAAGCTCGGTCATGCCGTTATCCAGATCTACCGCTCCATCACGAAGCTTTACGGCACCGTCGTCAACCTTATTGACACCATCCGTGTAATCGATTATTCCGTCATACAGATCCTGGGTTCCGGGAACCAGATCCTCCGTACCGTCTGAAAGTTCCTGCACTCCATCGCGAAGCTTTCCCGTACCGTCAACCAGTTCCTCTCCTGCATCCTCAAACTCATCCAGATCATCCGTCAGTTCATCAAGATCCAGATCCGTATCCACATCATCCAGTCCCAGAGCGCCCATCGCATCAGAGGTTATCATGGACAACGTCATACCCAGTTCAAAATCAGTAACATCCGCTTCCACTGTCACATCTGAAGGGATTGAAATCTTATCCTCGATCTTCGATAAGATATCGTCATCATCCACCTTGGATCCGTTAAGGGAATCAACAAATCCAGGAAAAGCCATGCCAACAACCACATCATTTTTGCCATCGGATACAACAGTTCCGTTTGACACTGTTACGTTTTTGAACTTATCCGCATCCAGGAGCATTCCCGAGATAACCGCGAAGGGCGTGTAGATTGTTTCGTTCTTATCCCCGATCAGCACCTGATTGGTTGCATTATTGGTATAGTTCATGCTGATGGTCACGTGTCCTGATTTTCCCGGAAGGTCCGAAGGATCTATCGCCGCGCCATCCAGTTCATAAGAAATACTTATATCGATAGGAAGCTGTTTGTCGGTTGTGCCCTGATAATAGATGTCATCTCCCGCAGCATCCCAGACAACCTCAATTCCGTCAACCGTGTAGTTCTGACGTCCCTTTACGTTCTTGATATCCTGAAGGTCCGAAGAATCCTGGAGTGACTGAGTTCCCTCTGTATTTTGCAGCCAGCTGCTCACTGTTATCTCATCAACTGCCCCCGTTGCGCTGGTTTTAACATATACCGTTTCCTGCTTGGTGGCTACCGATGTGCCTGCAACCGCCTCAACCGCGTTTAAAAGCTGCTGCTCCGAATCCGAGCTTTCGCTTTGTACCGTTTCAGAAACCGTCTCATCGCCTGTTGCACTCTGGATAGCCTCATCCGATGCTTCCTTATCCCCACAGCCTGTCATTGATGCTGCCGCCAAAGTCACGGCCAGAACAATCGATAATACCTTCCTGTAATTCATAATTAAATCTCCTTTTTTATCTCCTCTTCCTCATCCTGCCGGGTATTCTGTGGATCACCGTTTCCCCCTTGGTCATCCCCACTCTTATCATCTGTCTCTTCAGACTTTGCAATCCCCTTAACCACAGGCTCATCATTTAAAAGCTCTGACGACATTGCAAGCTTTTGTCTCTCCCTTTCTGCCTTGGGCGGAAGGAATTTCCACGACGTGTAGCACACGATCCTGTCAAAAAACTGCAGCATGGTGGGCAGCATTGTCAGCACGATAAACATACTGATAATGGCGCCTCTGGCCATAAGCGTGCACAGAGAGCCTATCATATCAATATTGGATACCAGTCCCACACCGAAGGTTGCCGCAAAGAATGACAGCGCCGAAACAATGATCGATTTCATGGATGCCTTGTGGGCAATGAGCACTGCCTCCCTCTTATCATGTCCGTTGTAACGTTCTTCCTTGTATCTGGTAGTCATAAGGATTGCGTAGTCAACCGTTGAGCCCAGCTGGATCGTTCCGATTACGATCGATGCAACAAAGGGCAGCACCGTTACGGTATAGTATGGAATTCCCATATTAATGAAAATCGCAAGTTCGATAACTCCCACAAGCACTATAGGCAGTGTCAGGGACTTAAATACCAGCATTATGATAACAAAGATCGCGCCGATCGATACCTCGCTGACTGTTGCAAAATCATTGTCCGTGATTTCTATAAGATCCTTGGTACAAGGGGCCTCACCTACCAGCATGGACTTCGGATCATATGATTTTGTAATGGCTGACAGCTTTTCGCACTGTTCGTTAACATCAGAGGAGGCGACAGCATACTCCGACATGATCAGCATCAGCTTGTATTCATCCGACTCAAGCTTTCCCTTAAGTTCATCGGGGATCATGCTTCTGGGGATCAGGGGCCCTAATATCGAGTCAAGACCTAAGACTGACTTAACGCCATCAACCTCCTTCATCTCATCGATCATGTTAAGGGTATCTTCTGTCGACATGTTCACATCGCACAAAAGCATGTGGGTGCAGCTCATTTCAAAATTGTCATTTAGCTTTTCACTTGCCACTATGCAGGGCAGATCTCTCGGCAACGTGGAATCCAGGTTATAATACACGCTTGTTCTGGTGTAGCCGTAAAGTGCCGGGAATAAAAGCACAAAGAACAATATAAAGAACAGCCATGAATGTTTAACAATGAACTCCGAAACCTTCGGCATGTCGGGAAGCAGGGGCTTATGCCTTGTTTTCTGGATGGCCTTGTCGAAAATAAGGAGCATTGAAGGCAATACCGTTACGCAGGAGATAACACCGATAATAACGCCCTTTGCCATAACAATACCGAGGTCAAGGCCCAGAGTGAAGCTCATAAAGCACAATGCCACAAAACCCGCAACAGTTGTTATCGAAGAGCCCACAACAGAAGTGATGGTGCTTGCGATCGCATTGGCCATGGCATCTTTTTTATCATCATATTTATCGAGATTTTCAATATAGCTATGCCACAGGAAAATGGAATAGTCCATGGTAACTCCAAGCTGCAGCACCGCTGTCAACGCCTGGGTTATGTATGAGATCTCGCCCTGAATGATATTAGTTCCCAGATTGTAAACGATCGCAAGTCCTATTCCTATAAGGAAAAATACCGGTGCCAGGAAGGAATCCATGGTAAGTCCCAGGACCAGAGTCGCAAGTACTACCGCAATGAGGACATATATAGGGGTTTCCTGATCGGATAAGGTCTTGGTATCCTCAACCACTGCGGACATTCCGGATAAAAAGCACTGCTCCCCGGTAATATCCCTGATCTCCTCAATGGCATCCATGGTTGCTTCGGCTGAGGTTGTTTCCTTAAAGATCACGGCCATAAGGGTGCAGTTGCCCTCATCATTGTTAAAGGCCTCATACAATGTATCAGGCAGCATGGACATGGGTATTGAAAGATCTGCCAAAGAGTCATACCAGATAACAGTTGACACCGCATCAACGTTTTCGACCTTCTCCCTGATCTTTGAAACATCAAGGGGATCCATTCCCTCGACTATAAGGAATGAAAAAGCACCGCTTCCGAACTGATCCACTAAAATATCCTGACCAACCATGGTCTCAATCTCATCCGGAAGGTAATAGAGAATGTCGTAATTGATCTTTGTATTGAAATAGCCGATTGCTGCAGGTATCAATAATGCAAAAGCGATGATGACTATCAAAAATCTGCATTTTACTACGGCTTTACCGAACTTAACCATTTTGCTTATCCTTTTATGTTCTGCGATTCGGTCTGGTTACCTTGTGTTAACTATTAATGACCGACGTTCATTTTTCACCCATTTTCCTTTATAGCAAAAAAATGACCATGCAGTCAATATTTTTTTCACAATATCTTGCATTTTTTATGTAAATCTGACACAATAGGTATGGTTTGGATTCTCCCCATTCTATATGTCGTCATAATTCTGATATTTTTTAATGTCTGACCACAAAATGGAGTATTATGGGAAAAGCAGAGCAGAACAAACAAAAGAAAAGAGATGCGCTATTAAATGCCGCCTTCAGCCTTTTTACGACAAAGGGGCTCCAGGATACCTCCATTTCCGAAATTGCGGAAAAGGCCGGCGTGGCAAAGGGAACATATTATCTTTACTTTAAGGATAAATATGATATCAACAACAAGCTGATGATAAACAGGGCCAGCAAGCTTGTTGACAGTGCAATGGAAAAGATGAGACGCAGGAATCTCCCGGATTTTAAGGACAGGTTCATATGCGTAATTGATGACATTATTGATTCTCTGGCAGGGAACAAAGTGCTTCTTATGTTCATATCAAAGAATCTGGGCCTGGGATTTTACCGCCAGGCGATCGGAAGCTCGGAAGTCAAAAATGACTCCCAGATCCACGCCGCATACCGGACACTGCTTGACGACGTGGGGGAGTCAGTTAAAAACCCTGAGATTATGCTGTATATGATCATTGAGCTCACCGGAAGCTGCATTTACTCGTCAATCCTGCATAACCAGCCTGTTCCCATTGAAGAGCTAAAACCCTATCTGTTCGACACGATCTCCCGCATCGTAGACCAGTTCACAAAATGATCGCCGGGGACGGGGGTTACCGATCATTTATTGATCGCCGGGGACGGGGGTTACCGATCATTTTAGGTTAGTCGTCCAGCTTGTCCCGGATCTTATCGGCTACGACCCCCGGCACTGACTTGATAGCCCCGGGCACTGCCTTGATGGTTCCCGGCACTGATTTTAACGAGTCAGCGTAGTTGCGCAGGTGCTCCGACAAGGGACGGGATGACTTGAAGGAAAGAGTGAATCTCGCCCGGTCCGAAAGTTCCTGCTTGCTCCTGTCAATGGCAAGCTTGAGCTCCTCGTACTTGACAACGATCCCATTCTCCTCCGCAAACCTGCGTACCGAATGGCCCACATCCATGGAATAGCAGAAATCCACCACAAATATTCCAAAGAAAAATCCCACAACAAAGGTAAACGCAATATTATTATAATACCAGCCCACAACCCTTACGATCTGGGGCTGCACGAAAATGTAGTAGCCTGCTGCCATAACGGTCCAGTACATGGTGAACTTCGGACAGATGATCCCCTGGATGTTGCCCCACTCCTTGGAATAGTCCCACAGCTTGATCTTCATTCTCTTGATGAATATCAGCCCCGCGATATATTCGATAAAGGTCATCACCAGTCCGATGCTGATTATGATGAGCACCGTCTTGGTCACGGTGAGCTCACCGATTCTCTTAACCGCCAGCACGGGAATATAGGACAGGCCAAAGGCCGTCACCAGCGCAAAGCCGTAAAGGGGCAGATAGGGGCCCGTTAAAAATCCCGGATTGATCCATTTTCTCTCGGGATTATTCTTGGAAATATATCTTCTGTACAAAAGCTCCAAAAACCATCCGGCAACACATCCTAAGGCAAACAGAAAGGCTATGGTCAGCGCCACCTGCTGCCAGTTCTTCATATAAAACATCTAAATCTCCTAACTAAATCATCGCACTCTGCGTCGTGCCGTCACACCCTGTGCCACATCATCGCACTCTGCATCGCATCACGGCACTTCGTGCAAAATCACACATTCGCGGTTGCCACCACATCCGCACCCGTGCCCGCAACATTCGATATTATAACATCTCCTATGCTGACAGGGGAGATGACTTTTGCATTATTTATCTCATCCATCACCTTAAATATCATCTCCTTTGGGATATCTGATGCGGTTTTAACAGCCACCACCGGCCTTTTTCCACCATCGACACGCACCGTGGAGGTCACTATCCTTGTGGGGTGTGTCACCTCTTTTTCAGCATAGGCCCTGCCACGGGGGCAGGTGTTGCCTTCAATGTTTATGATTTTGCCGCCGTCCATAGTGACGGTTATCTGACAGCCCAGAGGGCAGTTTATGCATGTTAATTTCCTATCTTCCATAATTATCTACCACATAAAATCAGCAAACAAAAGTATCTGTAATGGGCGATTCAACGCACACCCGGATCGTCTTAAGTCCCGCTTTTTCTTCCAAAAGCTTCTTCTGCAAAATCACCTGCTCCATTTCTCCCGGCGCGATCACCTGCTTTTTCTTATGCAGGATGCGCTCATCATCAAGGTATACGCTTATGTAGGAATCCTTGAACACCCTTCCCACACGGAATCGTACGGTGAGATTATCGTCCATCCTATCAAGGTTGATAACCCGGGGCACGGTATAGCGGACTCCGTCAGTTGAGAGGATTTCGATCTTCTCATCGATGCATTCTTGACCACTGTCATTTGTTGTATTTTCCACACTTCCGGGGTTTTCATTTTCGGACTTTACGTTTCTGGACTTTACGCTTTCATGTTTTAATGTCCCGGAATTTTCGGAAGAACTATCAACGAATTCCCTATTTTCCTCGGATTTCTTATATTCTTCGGATTTCTTATCACCCTCGGATCCCTCTGCAGCCCCGCCTCTCATTATATACTCAGCGGCCTTCACTCCGGCCCTTCCTGCTTCCTCGCTTACATAGTCCACCAGGTCATGGACATGGAGCACGTTGCCGCAGGCAAAAACACCTGGGATGTCGGTCTGCAGGCTCTCATCCACATATGGTCCCCCGGTTACCGTATCCATCCTAACTCCCATGCTCCGGGACAGCTCATTTTCAGGGATCAGTCCGCAGGATAACAGGAGCGTATCGCACTCATACTCTTCTTCAGTCCCGGGGATTGGCTTGTTATTTCCATCAACCTCGGCGATGGTCACGCCCTCAACTCTCTCACGGCCCTTAATATCAACCACAGTATGGCTTAGCTTAAGGGGTATCCCGTAATCGTCAAGGCACTGAACGATGTTTCGCTTAAGTCCCCCTGAATAGGGCATAAGCTCCGCAACCACCTTAACCTCGGCTCCCTCTAAGGTCATGCGCCTCGCCATGATAAGGCCTATATCACCGGAGCCTAAGATAACGACCTTCCTGCCCGGCATGAAGCCTTCCATATTAACAAGCCTCTGGGCGGTACCTGCGGAAAATATCCCCGCCGGTCTAAAGCCCGGTATGTTAAGGGCGCCTCTGGGACGCTCCCTGCAGCCCATGGCCAGGATCACTGCCCCGGCCTTTATTTCAAACATTCCGTCGGTTGAATTCATGGCAGTCACAACCTTATCCGTAGTTATGTCCATGACCATTGTATCCGCAAGGTAAGGTATGTTTCTCTCCCTGACCATATCTATGAATCTTCCGGCATATTCCGGACCTGTCAGCTCTTCCTTGAAGGTATGCAGACCAAAACCATTGTGAATGCACTGGTTCAGGATCCCTCCAAGCTCGTGATCACGCTCTAATATCAGGATGTCGGTTATCCCCTTATCGAAGGCAGCAACTGCAGCAGCAAGCCCTGCAGGGCCTCCACCTGCTATGACAAGCTTAACTTCTCTCATCACACGCTTCCTCCCTTCGTCCTGCCAACCGCGATCCTTGATTTTCCACCGGATTTAGTCACCTCATCAAGGGGAATGTTAAGCTCCCGGCTTATTATCTCCATAACCTTAGGAGAGCAGAAGCCGCCCTGGCACCTGCCCATTCCGGCTCTTGTTCTGCGCTTAACTCCATCGATTGATTTTGCGCCCACCGGGCGACGGATCGCGTCAATTATCTCGCCTTCCGTAATGCTTTCGCACCGGCAGATGATCCTGCCGTACTCCGGCCTTGCGGCGATCAGTTTGTTGCGCTCCACAATAGAAAGGTTTGTGGGATTTAATATTCCTGCCCTCGTTCCGATAAAATCAGCCTTTTTCGTGGCTTTTGCCTTATCTGCCACCATTTTCGCCACCATTTCACCTATGGCGGGAGCCGATGAGAGTCCCGGAGATTCGATGCCCGCAGCATCCATGAAGCCTTCCGCCTCCTCATCCCAGCCGATCACGAACTCATCCCCATCCTCGTGGGCCCTGAGCCCCGCAAATGAAGTTATCACCGACCGCATGGGAGGATTCTTAACGGACATCGCAGCCTTCCCGGCAAGGGAATTCAGGCTTTCAGCCGTTGTGTTGACACCCTCCCTGTCATCAACATCCAGGGCCGTGGGCCCTATGAGCAGGTTCCCATGGACCGTAGGCGTCACAAGGCACCCCTTGCCCATCTTCGTGGGCAACTGGAAAATCACCCGCCCAACATAACCGCCAACAGTATGGTCGCACAGCATATAATCTCCGCGTCTGGGAGTTATGTGGAGCTTTCTTGAGCTCACCATATTATGGATAACGTCAGCATACACTCCGGCAGCATTTACGATATAATCGCAAGTTATATCTCCAGAAGATGTTTTGACTGTAAATTGCCTTGAATTTCCGGGATTTTCCGGCTCAATCGCATTAGCTTCCCCACATGATTTTCCCGAAGGGAGTGGTGCAGATGTTTCGGAATTCAGGCAACGTCTTATCCCCGTAACTTCCGTGTCGAACATGAAGCTTGCGCCGTTTGCTGCAGCATTTTCCGCAAGGGCATAGGTCAGGTTAAAGGGACAGATAATGGCCGCCGTTGGCGCATGCAGAGCGCCGCAGACCTCATCTGATAGGTTCGGCTCCATCTCGTGAGCCTTCTTCCCGTCAATTATCTCAAGGTACCGAACTCCGTTTTTTATGCCTCTTTCGTAGAGCTCATTAAGGCCTGACATGGCTTCCTTATCGGTGCACACCACAAGGGAGCCACACCTTTTATAGGGAACGTCAAGATCCCGGCACAACTCTTCCATCATCTCAGAGCCCCGGACGTTCAGTTTTGCCTTAAGGCTCCCGGGCAGGGCATCGTAGCCGGCATGGACTATGGCAGAATTGGCCTTGGAGGTGCCGCAGCACACGTCCTCGCATTTATCCACTAAAAGAACGTCAAGCTCGTATCTTGAGAGCTCCCTTGCTATGGCGCAGCCGATAACGCCGCCGCCTATTATTAAAATGTCTGTGTCATTTTTTATATTCATGTGATTTTCCACTATATCTAAACTGTATTTTCAAAATGCAGCCGGGAACTTAGGTTAACATAATTATGATCGGTAACCTCCGTCCCCAGCGATCACTTTTTGATCGGTAACCTCCGTCCCCACCGATCATTTTACTCTTCCCGGGCCCAGTCGAAGGACTGCTTTACGGCCTTATGCCAGCCCTTTAGGTTTTTCTCCCTGTCAGGCGCTTCCATCTTGGGCTTGAATACCTTATCAAGCTGCTGGTTCTGGATGACAGCCTCCTTGTCGGCATAATAGCCCACTGCAAGGCCTGCAAGATACGCAGCCCCCATGGCCGTTGTTTCAATGCAGGCAGGTCTGTTGACGTTGACGTTTAAAACGTCCGACTGGAACTGCATGAGGAAGTTATTGGCAGATGCGCCGCCATCAACCTTCAGTGAGGACAGGGTGATCCCGGAGTCAGCCTCCATGGCCTTAACAACATCCCAGACCTGATATGCGATGGATTCAAGGGTTGCCCTGATAATATGATACTTGTTAACACCTCTTGTGATGCCCACTATGGTACCTCTTGCGTACTGATCCCAATATGGAGCCCCCAGGCCCGTAAAGGCGGGAACCACATAGCAGCCGTTGGTATCGGAAACCTTGCCCGCCATGTATTCGGAATCAGCGGCGGAATCGATGAATCTCATCTCATCCCTGAGCCACTGGATCGAAGCTCCTCCAACGAATATGGAACCCTCTAAAGCGTAAGTGACTTTGCCGTCAAGGCCCCAGGCAATTGTTGTTACAAGGCCATTCTTGGAAAATACGGGCTTCTCACCCGTGTTTAATAGAAGGAAGCAGCCCGTTCCATAGGTGTTCTTGGCCTCCCCCTTGAAGAAGCAGGTCTGGCCGAAAAGCGCCGCCTGCTGGTCTCCTGCCGCTCCGGCAATGGGAATCGGACCGCCCAGGTAAGAGGTATCCGCCTTACCATACACACAGCTTGAGGGCTTAACCTCGGGAAGCATACAGGAAGGGATATCAAGGATCTTTAAAATATCCTCATCCCACTTAAGTTCTGTTATGTTGTACATCATAGTCCTGCTGGCATTTGAATAATCCGTCACATGGACCTCACCCTTTGTCAGCTTCCAGATAAGCCAGGTCTCAACTGTTCCGAAAAGGAGCTGCCCCTTTTTGGCCTTTTCCCTTGCGCCTTCAACATTATCCAGTATCCATTTAAGCTTGGTTGCACTAAAATATGCGTCAATGACGAGTCCTGTCTTCTCCCGGATCATGTCGGTATAACCCTCTGCCTTCAGGGTGTCGCAGTACTCCGAGGTTCTTCTGCACTGCCAGACGATGGCATGATATACCGGCTCTCCCGTTTCCTTATCCCAGACAATGGTTGTCTCTCTCTGATTGGTGATGCCTATGGATGCGATATCATCCGCGGTGGCGCCTATCTTGGACATTGCCTCAACAGCCACTGACAGCTGGGTGGCCCATATTTCATTGGCATCATGCTCGACCCATCCGGGCTTCGGAAAATACTGGGGAAATTCACGCTGCGCCATAGAGCATATATTCCCCGCCTTATCGAATAATATACATCTGTTACTGGTTGTTCCGGCATCTAAGGCCATTATGTATTTTGACATTTTCATCTCCCATAAAATATCTTCTGTTTAAAAAAGCCCCGCGTCAAAACAAAACGCGAGGCTTAAAAATCTCAGTTAAGATCACTGCTACTGGATCATGCCCTCAAGCTGTCCTATGAGCTCCTGAACCTGTTCATTGGAGTAGAGACTCATGATATCGTCTGCTACAACGCCCATATCATCAGGCTGGCTCTGGATGTCCTCAACAAGCTTTTCAACATCGGGGCTGACCTTATTGATCACATCAATTGCTTCCTGGGCGTCCTCTGTCAGCGCCTGGGCATCAACAGAAACTCCTGCAACATCCTCAACGGCTCCTAAAACGTCCTCTCCAAGAGCTGCTCCAACCTCGGGTGACATTTCCTCAAGGCCTTCGGCAAAGTCATCTGCATTGACAACTATCTCGTCAACATTGGCCGAAACCTCCTCCATGGCAGCTGAAAATTCCTCAAGGCCTGCATTGATCTCGTTAAACTCCTCCTCTGTAGGGAAGCCGTTCTCATCGCAGCCCGTAAGTACAAGGCCCGAAACAAGCATTGAGCATAAAGCAATTGCAACGATTTTTCTTCTCATGTGTAACCCTCCTAAAGTATTTTGATATATGGACAAACGCCCCCGTTTCCCCACACAAATAATCTGAACCCATTATATCACATTAAGCATCCGCGTACATAGCACGAACTGACTGAATTTTCGGATAGCAGGCGATAAAGGCCTTAACAACTGCCGGATCGAAGTGGGATCCCGAACATCTTACTATCTCATCATAGGCATCCTTATCATCCCAGGCATCCTTATAGCTTCTGCGGCTTGTAAGGGCATCGTAAACGTCGGCAACTGCCACGATCCTGCCCTCAAGGGATATCTCCTCACCCTTCATGTGGGCGTAACCGTTGCCGTCCCATTTTTCATGATGTTCCTTGGCAACCAGCCTTGAGGTGTCCATTATGGCGCCGTGGGCATTCATAAGAAGCTGCTCACCGTATTCCGTATGCTTTTTAATGATGGCAAATTCCTCATCGGTAAGTTTTCCCGGCTTATCAAGTATTTCCGAAGGGATCAGAAGCTTACCCACATCATGCATCATTGAGGCAATGCGAAGCTCTTCTGATTTTTCCTGGGACATTCCCATCTCATCAGCAAGCAGCTTGGTATACTCCGAAACCCTCTTTATATGCTGACCTGTCTGGCCTGATTTTGCCTCGGTTATCTCGGCGAAGGACAAGATAACATCCTCCTGGACGCTTAAGGTCTCATCCGCCCTGTCCTGAAGGTATATGCCGTAATCGAAAATGAAGCTTATGAACAGGATAAACAGTATGAGGCATAAGCTTATGGGCACGTTCCACAGCATTAAAAGCAGCAGCGGGATGCAGATCTTGTGGAGTGCCATTATCGCTTCCTTGGTAAAGGGGCTTCCGCTTGTGGCCACGTTAAGGAGCAGGCCGTAGATCTGACGAACTACCCACAATATTCCCAGGGTCACCAGCAGCATTATGAAATGGGAGATCATCATCTGATCCGATGATTGGAGCCGGGGAACTCCCGGGATCTTGGTAAAGTCCCTCATGCCCTGCACGAAAATGTTATACCGCTGGATCGTATCTATTATCTTCGGATCCACGCCGAAGGCAACACAGCATATGCATATGACCTGATATACTCCCAGGCACAAAAGGCATATCTTGGCGATCTTACAGATCAGGATCATAATGCTGCAGATCCTCTGGATCCTGGCCTTATAGGGATTATCCGAGATTTCGATCCCCAGTGGAGTTGTCCTGCGCCCTGCAGCATCAACGGCTTTTTCAGCATATCCTCCCGCAGCCGGCACGATCTCCGTTTTTATCTTATTTTCTATCTTATCAAAGGTGTCCTTGTTGATAGACTCGATCTTCTCAAGATGTTTTTTATTTTCCTCTTCGATCTTCTCAAGGCGCTTTAGGTTCTCTTCCTCGAATTTTGCGAGGTTTTTATTGCCGTGCTTTTTTGCATTCTCGATGCACTGCTTTTTAAGCTCCTTTATTTTTTTATTCTGGGCGGCATATTCCTTATGCAGGTCCTTTATTGTCTTTTTTGTGTTATCGGAGCAAATCTTCATTTCAATCTCCTATTATCTGTTAATCCATGGCCCGTGTCCGGTTCCGCATTTGTTCATAAGTCCGCGCTTCATAACTTAATCTCCGGAAAATCAGGAAATTCATATTTATATAAGGTCAGGCCCTTTGCCGGCGCCGTAGGTCCTGCTAAGGACCTGTCACACGACTTTATGATTCCTTCCATATCCTCGGGCTTTATTTTCCCCTGGCCTGCCTCTATGAGAGTTCCCGCAATGATGCGGACCATGTTATACAGAAATCCATTGCCGGTTACGGAAATGGTTATAGTGTCTCCGTCTTCACATACGTGCATATCGTATATAGTTCGTATGGTCGTTTCAGCCTGAGTGTGGACACTGCAGAAGCCTGCAAAATCATGCTCCCCCACAAAAGCCTCTGCCGCCTTTTGCATGTCCGCCACATCCAGTTCAGTGTAAACGTGATGTGTGTACAATCTGTTAAGGGGGTGTGGAAATTCATTGTGGTAGATACGATAGAGATAGGTCTTGCGGCTCTTAACGCGCCTCGGGTGAAAATCATCCGGAACCTGCATCGACTTTCGGATCCGTATATCCTCCGGAAGGGAAACATTGAGGGCGTAGGAGAACTTATCCGCCGGAATGCGGCTCTCCGTATCAAAAACACACACCGCCCCCTCAGCGTGGACTCCCGCATCGGTACGGCTCGCACCGATAACGGAGATATCCTCCCCTAAAAGGCGGGACAGCTCCCCATTCAGCACACCTTCGATGGTGGGCGCCTTTGGCTGGATCTGCCAGCCACTGTATGCAGTTCCGTCATATGCAACGCATAGAAGTATTCGTCTCATTT
>R03__coassemble_1006_pt1 | contig 14237 bp, 12 predicted proteins | sample R03__metabat2_high_PE_019 | metagenome-assembled genome bin R03
TAAGGCGTGGGTCTGCAACACCCTGATCACCAGTTCAAATCTGGTTGTCGCCTCTAAAGGTCTTAAGCATTGTTTATACAGTGTTTAGGACTTTTTTATTTATAGGTGGAATTGATAATGGTAAAAAAAAGAACTTTAGAGATATTAAAAATAATAGATGAGATGTATCCAAGGGAGATCAAATGCTATCTGGATCATGAAAATGCCTGGCAGCTTTTGATTGCAACTATTTTAAGTGCACAGTGTACTGATGCCAGAGTTAATATTATCACTAAGGACTTATTTAAAAAATATAGCTCGCCCCTTGATTTTGCAAACGCAGATATTAGTGAGCTTGAGCAGGATATCAAGTCGGCGGGATTTTATCATAATAAGGCAAAAAACATCATAGAATGCATGAAGCGAATTCATTTTGATTTTGCTGATGAGGTGCCAAGTGATATAGATGAATTGACATCTCTTGCGGGAGTTGGGCGAAAGACCGCCAATGTCATAAGAGGAAATGTTTATGGAATTCCAAGCATAGTTGTTGACACTCACGTCAAAAGAATATCAAAAAGACTTGGACTTACAAAGGAGGAAGATCCTGTTAAAATAGAATTTGATCTTATGAAGGAACTTCCGGAAGATTCATGGATTAAATACAATATTCAGATCATTGCTTTTGGTCGTCAGATTTGTAAGGCACAGTCTCCAAAATGTCAAGAATGTCCGCTGGGAGGATATTGTCGTCAGAATAAGTGACTTTGCCATCCTTGGTATCAAGCAGGAGACCACCGGCATTTTTGAGCTTTTCTTTAAGTTTTGATATAGTTGCTTCCTTTGTAAGCGATCTTATAGATTCGGCGCTTTGTATAAGTTCATTTATTTTAGCTGACTCGCCGTTTTTGATGTAAAGATCTGCCAGTAATAGGTAATTCCCGGATATATCTGTACCATAATCAATGCCTTTAAGCAAAATCATTTCGGCGATGTCATCATATCCCAAAGACGTGAGTTCACTTCCCAGGTCATAAATATTACGGCATAGCTGTGTAAAGTTCTGATCGTACTCGGTAAGAGTTGGTAAATTAGCCACTCCGTACATAAGCTTTAAGTCAGTATTTGTTATGCCGGTGAGGTTTACTATTTTTGACTCCGACAGGGATATTATGGAATCATACAGTTCACTAATCCTGTCATTTGGAGAGGGCTCTGGAATTTTAAAGTCATCCGGATTAACTGATATATACTGAAGTGAATCAAGAGGCTGCTTTCGAACGGAATTGGCCTTTCGCTCCCTTTCAAGGTATTCATCAAGGGCGTTATCCGTTTTTTTAGTGGTCATTTTCATAAACAGCCAGATGAAGCCGGCGCATAGCACTATGGTTGTAAAAAGCGGTGATATCATTTATAATAACCTTTCGAAAGATGAGGTAAAATCAATGAATTTTTACAATAAGAAGACTAAGAAAATCATTTCTGCCATCATTATAATTATACTCGTTCTGGCAATGATAATTCCAACTATTGTTTCTTTTGTATCATAACTATAAAGTAGTGTCAATGAATGGGGGCTTTTAAATGAAAGGCCATTTTTATTTATCTAAAAAGTGCATAATATCCATTGTATTGGCAACGACGATGATTCCTTTAAATGTTTACGGAGCCACTTATAATCCGGTTATAGGCGGAGCTGCGGGAATAGGAAGGAATTCTGATGGGACGCTTAATCTTACGTATTCAGCTACTGATGATTCTTCTAGCGAAAATACGACATCAGACACAACATTATCCCTTGAAATACCTTCTACTGTAACAAGAGACTTGTCCGGAACGGTCATGGAGGGAGTATATGTTGGTGATGTGGACATATCTGGACTTAACTATGATCAGGCAGTAAAAAAGATTCAGGATTATGTAGCAACCTTTTCGGATGGAGATATTGTCTTAGAAAGCGTTAACGGAGCAAAAGAAGCCATTACAGCCGGGGATCTGGGAATTACGTGGAACGATACTGATACACTTGCTGATGCATTATCACTTGGAAAATCAGGAAATATCGTTGAAAGATATAAAGAAAAAAAAGACATTCAGCATGAGAAGAAGGTATATGACCTTAAGCTGTCATTCGATGAAGAAGCTGTACGTGAGATTGTTGAGAAACAGGCAGAACTTTACAATATAGAACCTGTTAGCGGTGAACTCACCAGAGAGGGAGGGCAGTTTAAAATAACCCCGGGAGTAACAGGCTATGTTGTGGAGGTTGATGAATCAGTAAATAAGATAATGTCGGAAATGTCCTCATATAAGGGTGGGGCGAAGATGATTTCTCTAAGTGTTACGGAGAGTAATCCCCATGGCACGACAGAAGATCTTGAGAAGGTTAAGGATCTACTTGGAAGCTTTACAACCAGTTTTTCATCATCAGGTTCCGACAGATCAGGTAACGTTCGTAATGGTACAAGACTTATTAACGGAACATTGCTTCTTCCGGGAGAACAGTTTTCAACATATGAAACAGTAAGTCCTTTCACGGAAGAAAACGGATACTATATGGCGGGATCTTATCTTAACGGTATGGTTGTTGAAAGTCTTGGCGGTGGAATCTGTCAGGTAAGTTCAACTCTTTATAATGCTGTAATAAGAGCTGAGCTTCAGGTGGACGAGAGATATAACCATTCAATGATCGTTACTTATGTAAAGATGTCTTCTGACGCTGCAATTTCAGGAACCTCAAAGGATTTTAAGTTCACAAACTCAACTGATTATCCCATATACATTGAGGGATATACAACTGATGATAAGCAGGTTGTTTTCAATATATATGGTGTTGAAACAAGACCTTCAAACAGAACTTTGGAATTTGAAAGTGTTGAACTTTCAAAAACCGAACTTGAAGAGGAAAAAATAGTTACTGATCCGTCACAGCCCCTGGGATATATCAGTACTCAGGCAGCCCATACAGGATATTCCGGCGAATTCTACAAGATCGTTAAGGTAGATGGTGTTGAAACGGAAAGGATTCGTCTTAATAAGAGCTATTATCAGGCCACCCCAAAAACTGCCACAGTGGGAACAGCAACTGATAACGCCGCAGCACTTGCAGCGCTTCAAACGGCCATTGCAACAGGCAGTATAGATTATGTAAAGAGCACAATTTCATCTCTTAATTCCGCGGCAGCTGCTGCGGCTGCAGGGGGATTGTAATGCTCAGGGATGGTAAACTTAAGGAAAATGCTTTAAAAAGATCCGTTTTAAAAAATATCGGAGATAAAAGAAAGGATATCATTGCAGGAGCAGGAATTGGAAATGATGCCACTATAGTGGATTTTAATAATGAAGCATCAGGCAACATGGTCGTTTCATCAGATCCTATATTAATCCCATGCAGGGACAGCGTTTATTATGGAATTGTAAGATCGCTGAATAATATTGCTGCTAAAGGCGGTGAACCTGTAGGCATATTGCTTTCGATAATGCTTCCCATGAACACCGAAGAGGAAGTTCTGAAGGAGGTAATGAACGAAGCAAAAAGAACGGCAGATCTTTTTGGAATCCAGATTTCAGGTGGGCATACAGAGGTTACCGGAGCTGTTAATTATCCCATTGTGAATATAACGGCCTTTGGAAGAATACAGAAAGGTGCAAAAGCTGCCTTTCGGGTGATGCCGGGGGATGAGATCCTGCTTACAAAATGGGTAGGCCTTGAAGGAACAGCGATAATAACAGGTGAAAAAAAAGAAGAGCTTTATAAAATGTTCCCAAAAGCATTTGTTGAAAGAGCAGCTGGCTTTAGGGAATATATTTCCGTATTGGAAGAAGGGCATATTGCAGCTGATTTTGGCGTAAGCTGTATGCATGATGTTTCATCCGGAGGAGTATTTGGAGCTCTTTGGGAAATGGCAGAGGGATCCGGAGTAGGTCTTGATATTGACTTAACAAAAATCCCACTCAGGCAGGAAACCGTTGAGATCTGTGAGATATACGGTATTAATCCGTATGAGCTTCAGTCCGGCGGAAGCATGCTTATAGCATGCAATAAGGGAGAAAAGCTGCTTGAGAAATTTGAGGAGGAGGATATTCCAGCAGTTATTATAGGCAATGCTACTGACGGTAGCGAAAAAATATTACACAATGATGAGGAGATAAGATACCTTGACAGACCAAAGGCTGATGAGCTTTTGAAAATATTTTAGGCTTAGCAAGTGATTTTGCCGAAGGGCAAAAAGGAGGACATTTTTATGAGAGAACATATTTTAAATTATCTTGAGAAGAATGCCAGGGTTGACATGAAGGAACTGGCGATACTTCTTGGTATGAATGAAGTGGATGTAATAAATGAGATAGCCGCGATGGAGACCGAGGGAATTATCTGCGGTTATCATACACTTATTGACTGGGAAAAGGTTACACAGGAAAAGGTTATGGCTCTTATAGAAGTAAGGGTTACACCTCAACGTGGAAAAGGCTTTGATGACATAGCGGAGAGAATTTATAAATATCCCGAGGTCAAGTCAACATATCTTATAAGTGGCGGATATGATCTTTTGGTGTTCATGGAAGGAAAAACATTAAGAGAAATATCAACCTTTGTTACTGAAAAATTATCAACGATGGAGTCCGTTATAAGTACAGCTACTCATTTCGTACTTCACAAGTATAAGGATAACGGAACCATCTTACATAAGGAATATGAAGATGAAAGGATAATTACATCATGAGGAATCCATTATCAGAGACTATTGTGCAGATAAAGCCCTCAGGAATCCGTAAGTTTTTTGATATAGCAAGTGAGAGAAAGGATGTTATTTCTCTTGGTGTTGGAGAACCTGATTTTGATACTCCCTGGCATGTGAGGGAGGAAGGAATATATTCTCTTGAAAAGGGCAGAACCTTTTATACCTCCAACTCGGGACTTATGGAGCTCAGAGAGGAAATCTGCAAGTATTTGGAAAGAAGCATCAACGTTTCATATAATCCGAAGACGGATGTTATAGTTACCGTCGGAGGTTCAGAGGCTATAGACATAGGACTCAGGGCAATGATAGATCCGGGAGATGAGGTTTTGATCCCTCAGCCCAGTTATGTTTCTTATGAGCCATGTGCGATCTTATCCGGAGCCAAGCCGGTGATCATTGAGCTTAAAAATGAAAACCAATTCCGTCTGACTCCCGAGCAGCTTCTTGAAAAGATAACGGATAAGACAAAGGTACTTATAATGCCCTACCCGAATAATCCCACAGGCGCCGTAATGGAGCAGTCGGATCTTGAAAAAATTGCGAAAATATGTGTTGAGAAAGATCTGATCGTTATGTCCGATGAGATCTATTCCGAACTGACATATTGCGGGAACCATGTGAGTATAGCTTCTCTTCCGGGAATGAAGGAAAGAACCATCGTAATAAACGGATTTTCGAAGGCCTATGCCATGACCGGCTGGAGACTGGGATATGCCTGCGGACCGACTGAGATAATAAGACAGATGACAAAAATTCATCAGTTTGCCATTATGTGTGCACCGACTACAAGCCAGTATGCGGCGGTTGATGCATTAAAGAACGGTGATGATGATGTAAAGATGATGAGGGAATCCTATAATCAGAGAAGAAGATTTCTTATGAATGCGTTCAAGGAAATGAATCTTCCCTGTTTTGAACCCTTTGGAGCATTTTATGTTTTTCCGGATATCAGAGAGTTTAATATGACATCAGAGGAATTTGCATTTGCTCTCCTTGATGCTGAGAATCTGGCAGTAGTGCCCGGAAGTGCTTTCGGAGATTCGGGAGAGGGATTTTTAAGAATTTCTTATGCTTATTCTTTAGCAAAGCTTAAGGTTGCGATGGAAAGAATAGGAAGGTTTGTGGAAAAGCTTAGAAACGAGCAAAAATAAATATGAATATAGTTTTATTAGAGCCGGAAATACCGGCTAATACCGGAAACATCGGAAGAACCTGTGTTGCAACAGGCTCAAGGCTTCATTTGATAGAGCCCTTGGGCTTTAGACTTGATGAAAAAAGCATTAAACGGGCCGGTATGGACTACTGGCCCAAACTTGATGTTTCCAGGTATATAAATTATCAGGACTTTCTTAACAAAAATCATCCCAAAAGAGTGTTTATGGCAACAACTAAGGCAAAACGTGCCTATAGCGAGGTCAGCTTTTTAGAGGATGATTTTATCATGTTCGGCAAAGAAAGCGGAGGAATTCCGGAGGAGATCCTTGTTGATAACGAGGAGACCTGCATAAGAATCCCCATGCTTGATGAGATAAGATCCTTAAACCTTTCAAACTCAGTTGCAATTGTATTATATGAGGCGTTAAGGCAGCAGGGTTTTAACGGAATGCAGAAGCAGGGAGAGCTTCACAGGCTCAGCTGGAAGTAATTTTACAGGATACGACATAAGCGATGAATCAAAAGGTACTTGATACACTTGAATTTCATAAAATAACAGAAGCACTTGCAGGCTATGCATCTTCAGAACTTGGAAAGATCAAATGTCAGAAGCTTAAACCCTTAGAGAGCTTATCTGAGGTTGAAATATATCAGCAGCAGACAGAAGATGGGGTAAAAAGGCTTCTGTCTAACGGGAATATTTCATTCTATGGAAATAACACTGTAAAGATAGCCATTTCAAGGCTTGAAAAGGGTGCGATACTGGGAGCGGGGGAGCTGCTTACAGTGGCAAAGCTTCTTGAAAATACCGGAAGGGTTAAATCCTATGGTAAAAGGGATGATGATGCATTAAGGGACTCTCTCGATGATCTGTTTGAGGTTTTATGCCCCATAACGGATCTGCTTAAGGATATCAACCGCTGTATTATTGCCGAGGACGAGATAAGCGATGATGCAAGCTCAGAGCTTAAGAGTATACGGCGGCAGAAAAAAGTCATAAATGACAGGATACATACACAGCTGTCCAAAATGGTTTCGGATACCTACAGGACTTATCTGCAGGATGCGGTTATTACTGTCAGGGACGGAAGATACTGCATCCCGGTTAAGGCAGAATATAAGTCAAGCGTTCCCGGCATGATACATGATCAGTCCTCCTCAGCATCGACTTTTTTCATAGAACCTGCGGCAATTGTTAACTTAAACAATGATCTACGGCAGCTTGATATAGAGGAAGACAAGGAAATACAGCGTATATTGGCTGAACTGTCCCAGAGATGCACGGACCAGGTTCATCTGCTTAAAAACAATCTTACTCACCTGGTAACGCTTGATTTTATATTCGCAAGAGCAGATCTGGCTATCCATCAAAAGGCCTCAAGACCTGTATTTAACGACAGATACTATATTAATTTAAAAAAGGCCCGACACCCGTTGCTTGATGCAAAATCAGTTGTGCCGATTGATGTTTCGATAGGTGATAGCTATGATCTTTTGATCGTGACGGGACCAAATACAGGTGGAAAAACAGTTTCGCTGAAAACCATAGGACTGTTGACGGTAATGGGACAGGCGGGACTTCATATACCTGCTTCAGATCATTCAGAACTGTCCGTTTTTCGTGAAGTTTATGCGGATATTGGAGATGAGCAGAGTATATCCCAGTCATTGTCAACGTTTTCCTCGCATATGAAGAGGATTGTTTATATATTAAAGCACGCTGATAAGGACTGTCTGTGCCTGTTTGATGAACTGGGTGCGGGAACAGACCCTACAGAGGGCGCAGCACTTGCTATTGCCATTTTATCCACTCTGCATGAGCAGGGAATAAGAACCATGGCCACGACCCACTATAGTGAGCTTAAGATATTTGCTCTTCGTGAAGAGGGTGTGGAAAATGCCAGCTGTGAATTTGATGTGGATTCTTTAAAGCCAACATACAGGCTTATGATAGGAGTTCCGGGAAAAAGTAATGCCTTTGCCATATCTAAACGCCTCGGCTTAAGAAATGATATAATAAACAGGGCAAGACAGCAGCTTGATGAAGAGGATGAAAGCTTTGAGGATGTAATAGCGGGGCTTGAGAAAAATCGCCGAGTCATAGAGGATGAACAAAGGCAGATTGAAAAGTACAAGCATGATATAGAAACTCTTAAGCTTACCTATGAGGAACGTAAAAACAAGATAGAGGATTCAAGGGAAAAGATCCTTGAAAAGGCCAGGGAAGAGGCTGCCGAGATCCTGCGGGAAGCAAAGGAAACTGCAGATGAAGCCATCAGAAATATCCAAAAATACGGAAGGATGGAAGGTATTAAGGATATGGAGTCCGAAAGGCAGGCCCTTGGCAGGAAAATAAAGGAAAATACATCTTCAAAGGGAATAAATAATTTAAATATCCCGAGAAAAGAGTATAAGGCTTCTGATTTTGCGCTTGGCGCCAATGTACGCATAATATCGCTTAATCTTAAAGGTGTGGTGAATACACTTCCGGATTCCAAAGGAAATCTGTTTGTTATGTGTGGGATAATGCGCACAAAAACAAACATAAAGGATCTTGAAATCCTGCCGGAGGAGACGGTCAGAGCCTTAGATAAAAAGGCAAATAAAAACAAGATAGCCGCCCATAGGAGCGGAGGAATGTCAAAGGCATCGTCCATGTCGGCGGAGATTAAGCTCCTGGGGCTTACCGTTGATGAAGCGATAGTAGAGCTTGATAAATATCTTGATGATGCATATATGTCGAACCTTCCGTCTGTAAGAGTAGTACATGGAAAGGGTACAGGGGCTTTGAGAAATGCCGTGGGCCAGCATTTAAAAAAGATTTCATATGTGAAAAGCTTCCGGCTTGCGGAATACGGAGAAGGAGATGCCGGAGTAACTATTGTTGAATTTAAATAGACTCAAGGAGAAATTCAAGTGGCTAATAAGCAGAGAATACTTATTGTAGATGACGATGAAAATATAGCTGAACTTATATCACTGTATCTTACGAAGGAATGCTTCGATACAAGCATAGTTCATGATGGAGAATCTGCACTTACGGAATTTGACTCTTTCGAGCCGAATCTTGTACTGCTGGATCTTATGCTGCCGGGTATCGACGGCTATCAGGTATGCCGTGAAATAAGGGCAAAATCAACCACACCGATAATCATGCTTTCAGCAAAGGGAGAGATCTTTGATAAGGTGCTGGGCCTTGAACTGGGAGCAGATGACTATATGGAAAAGCCCTTTGACTCGAAGGAACTTGTGGCCAGATGCAAGGCCGTTTTGAGAAGGTGCGTTCCCGTTAAGGCAGAGCCGGAAAAGATAGAGACAAAGGCTGTTGAATATCCTGACCTTTCGGTAAGTCTGTATGACTATTCCGTTATATATTTCGGAAAGCATATTGATATGCCGCCAAAGGAGATTGAACTTTTGTATTTTCTTGCATCCCAGCCCAACCAGGTATTTACAAGAGAACAGCTTCTTGATCACATTTGGGGATATGAATATGTAGGTGATACCAGAACTGTGGATGTTCATATCAAGAGATTGCGTGAGAAAATCAAGGATCATACGGAGTGGAGGCTTTCAACCGTGTGGGGCATAGGCTATAAGTTTGAGGCAAGATAATGAAACGCAAGCGCAGATTATATCTTAAATTCTTACTTGCATATGCTGTGTTCGGAATCCTGTGCATAGGTGTAGAGGTATATTTAACGTCACCCTTATCGCTTAAATTTCTGGTGCAGCAGAGATCATCGGAATTATACAGACAGGCCACGCGTATAGCAGAGACCTATGCCGGTAATTTCTATAATGATGAGCTGTCAATTGCAGAGGTTGTTGACCAGTTAGATGCGATTGATTCATTTACATCGAATTCCGTTTGGATCATTAACACGGATGGAAATGTGCTTTTTAATTCCCGTGATGATTATGAAGAAAATGAACAAAAAGTAATAGAAAATTTTGATGGTACGATTGTAGGCAGCAGCTATTATACGATTGGTGATTTTTATGGGGAATTCCGAGAGGAGGTCCTAAGTGTCCTTGCTCCGATCACCTACAATTACGAAGTAAAGGGTTATGTTGTCATTCACGAGCCGATGCTGTCAATAATTGACTACAGAGACCAGATAATGCTTATTTCGATAATAACGGTGGGGGTTGTATTTGCATTATCATTTCTGATACTTATAGTGTTTACAAGAGTCGTGTACAGGCCACTTAAGAAGATAACAAAGGCCACGGAGGAATATGCGGAAGGAAACTTCAACTATGAACTGGTAGCCCAAAAGGACGATGAAATGGGGTATCTGGCAGCATCCTTAAGCTATATGGCCGGAGAGCTGTCGAACTTTGAGGACAATCAAAAGAAATTTATCGCAAATGTTTCCCATGATTTCAGATCACCTCTTACCTCGATAAAGGGATATCTTCAGGCAATGGCAGACGGAACCATTCCGCCGGAGATGTATGAAAAATACATTAATATAGTTTTAAACGAAACTGAAAGACTGACCAAGCTGACAAACAGCATGCTGACTCTTAATAATCTCAATATTAAGGGAGTGATGCTGGATACAACTGATTTTGACATAAATAAAGTCATAAGAGATACCGTAGCAACCTTTGAGGGAACCTGTACTGAAAAAAGGATACGCATCAAGCTTGTTCTGACAGGACGGGAGATGTACGTAAATGCCGATAAGCTGAAGATCCAGCAGGTTGTGTATAATCTTTTGGATAATGCGATCAAGTTCAGTCACCATGACTCCTCAATCAAGATAGAAACCACGGAAAAAAACGATAAGGTTTTTGTATCAATCAAGGATTCGGGAATAGGTATCCCCAAGGAAAATCTTAAGCATATTTTCGATAGATTTTACAAGACTGACCATTCCCGAGGTAAGGATAAGAAGGGAACAGGTTTAGGACTTGCCATTACAAAAGAAATAATAAACGCTCATAAAGAAAATATTAATGTCATATCAACAGTTGATGTGGGTACAGAGTTTATTTTTACCCTTTCAAAATCAAAAGAAGCTGATGAAGATTAAACGGTATACATTATGAATGATAGAGAGAAAGATATAGCAAGAGAGAATCTTGAATCAAAGGAATCCGGAGAAAAGAACTACGAGTTCATTACGGAAACCATTAAGAAAAGACCTAAAAACAAAAGAAAGATTCTCGGAAAAATAGTGCTGACAATTTTTCTGGCAGTTATTTTCGGTGTGGTTGCAAGCATAACCTTTGCAATAGCTTATCCTGAGATCAGCAGAAGGTTTTTTCCGGAAGAAGCAAAACCCGTAACACTGCCTGTTGCGGAAGAGGCAATAGAAGAGCCTGTGGAAGAATTTGTTCCTTCGGAAGAGGATGAGGAAGAAGAGGAAACAGAAGAGATTTCAGAGGACGCTGATACAACTGAAGAAGCGGAAGCCGAGACAGAAGTTAATGATACTGCAGCTCAGGATGAACCCGAGAAGGAGGTTGTTGTCAATCAGGTTGTTGAAACGATAGAAAAAGAACTTGAGCTTGATGACTATCGTACGCTTTACAGAAAGATTTCGTCAGTGGGAAACAGCGTCTTAAAGAGCATGGTCAAGGTTTCCGGGATAAGTTCTACAACAGACTGGTTTAACAATAAATATGATGATAATAACTCGGCAGCAGGCGTGATCATTGCGGATAACGGCAGAGAACTGCTGATAGTTTCCATGTCTGATATTTTGGATGGAGCCGAGGAGATCCAGGTTACCTTTTGCGATGGAAAAAGTTATGACAGCACCATCAAAAAATCAGATTCCACAACAGGACTTACACTGGTAGCCGTTGAACTTGAGAATATAGATGAATCAACAATGGATAAGATAGAGATGGCAACCTTCGGAAGCCTGTCAAGTATGATGACGGGAACGCCGGTGCTGGCTGTTGGATCACCTCAGGGTGTCAGCGACTCTATGGCTCTTGGAGAGATTACATCGTCTACATCAGTTGATATAACGGATGGGAGCGTAAGGGTCATTTCAACCGATATATACGGAAGTACCTCGGCAAGCGGTGTTATTGCCAATCTTAACGGCAGAATCGTGGGATTTATATGCCATGAGCAGCTTGGCACGGGTATGCCTAATCTTATAAGGGCATATTCAATTATAGATCTTAAGGATAAGATTGAAAAAATATCAAATGATCAGGATCTGGCAATGCTTGGAATCATAGGAACGGATGTGACGGAAGCTGCGTATACGGAGCTTGGAGTGCCTTTTGGTACTTATGTTAAAAAAGTTGATATAGACTCTCCTGCAATGGAGGCCGGAATAAGAAGCGGTGACGTTATAGTTAAGTTCGGAACAACGGACATTAACTCGTTTAATGATTATAAAGAAGCAATGATAAATGCACAGCCCGGAGATACGGTGAACATCACACTTATGAGACCGGGAAGGGAAAAATACACTGAGATAACGTACCAGATAAATCTGGGTTCGCTTTAAGAAAGGACAGATATGAGGTATATTGAGAGCTTCAGAGAAGGAGATAACGTTAACGACGTTTATCTTGTAAAATCAAAAAAATCAGATGTGACAAAGACGGGAAAGCCATATGACAAGGTTGTACTGCAGGATAAAACAGGATCCATAGATGCAATGATCTGGGATCCGAATTCACCCGGGATTGATGATTTTGACGTTCTTGATTACGTACTGGTGGGCGGAGCCGTTAATGTATTTATGAACGCCAACCAGCTTAATATAAAAAGAGTCCGCAAGGTATCAGAGGGAGAGTATGATCCTGCAGATTATCTTCCAGTAAGTGAGAGAAATATTGATGAAATGTATTCAGAACTCCTGGCTTATATAGAAACCATCAGATCATCTCATCTTAAGGCACTGCTGTCATCCTTCTTTATTGAGGATGAAGAATTTATAAAGGCTTTTAAAAGGAGCTCTGCGGCAAAATCAGTACACCATGGTTTTGTAGGCGGACTACTTGAACATACACTGTCTGTTACCAATATGTGTAACTATTACTGCAGTGCATATCCCATGCTCAGAAGGGATCTGCTCATATCAGTGGCAATGCTGCACGATATTGCAAAAATATATGAGTTATCTGATTTTCCGCTTAATGATTATACCGACGAGGGTCAGCTTTTGGGACATATAGTAATGGGCTCTGAGATGGTGGGAGAGCATATAAGAGAAATTGAGGGCTTTCCTAAGGTTCTCTCTTCCGAGGTCAAGCACTGTATATTAGCGCATCACGGAGAGCTTGAATTTGGATCGCCTAAAAAACCGGCTCTTATGGAAGCAGTTGCTCTCCATTTTGCGGATAATACGGATGCAAAAATGGAGACAATGAAGGAGCTGTTCAATTCAACAAATGAGACAGGATGGCTGGGCTTTAATAAGATGCTGGAATCCAATGTGAGAAAAACTTCTGCCGAGGAATAGGGATGGAATTTGTCAAAAATCAGCTGGTAGAACTTAAAATAACCGACATTAGTGAAACCGGAGAGGGTATAGGTCATGTAGAGGGCTATACCCTTTTTGTTAAAGATGCTTATCTGGGTGATTTTGCGAAGGTCAAGATCATAAAGGCAAAGAAAAATTACGGTTTCGGGAGGCTTGAAGAGATAATAGAGCCGTCGGATAAAAGATGCGAGCCGGCATGTCCTGATTACAGAAGATGCGGAGGCTGCCAGATACAGGCATTATCATACGGGGCCCAGCTTGAATATAAGCAGAATAAGGTTTTCGGAAATCTAAACAGGATTGGGGGATTTTCTGAAGATGTGCTTAATAAGGTTTTTGAGCCGATCATCGGAATGGATGACCCCTATAGATACAGGAACAAGGCCCAGTATCCAATAGGAACTGATAAAAACGGAAATCCTGTAGCAGGATTTTATGCAGGGAGGACCCATGATATCATTCCCTGCAGGGACTGCGTTATCGGAATAGAGGAAAATCAGAAGATACTTGATGTGATCTTAAATCATATGAAGATCCATAAAATTCCGGCATATAATGAAGAAACGGGGAAAGGTCTCATAAGGCATGTGCTCATACGAAAGGGATTTGAGACCGGAGAAATAATGGTATGCATTGTTATTGCACAAAAAGGGCGTGCCGTTAAAGCAGGTGAAGGAAAAAGGGAAAAGAAAACAGAATACATTGCCTTTCAGGATGAACTGTGTGCCTATCTTGCAAAGATTTCCGGAATGAAAAGCATTTCCGTGTCTGTCAATACGGAAAAAACCAATGTCATAATGGGGAATGAAGTTCATACCATCTGGGGAGATGACACCATTACGGATATTTTGCTTGGAAAAAAATATCGTATTTCACCATTGGCTTTTTATCAGGT
>R03__coassemble_1008_pt1 | contig 14179 bp, 15 predicted proteins | sample R03__metabat2_high_PE_019 | metagenome-assembled genome bin R03
GAAAAAATGGCAGTAAAGATCAGATTAAGAAGAATGGGACAGAAGAAGGCTCCTTTTTATAGAATCGTAGTAGCTGATTCAAGATCCCCTCGTGATGGCAAGTGTATTGATGAGATCGGAACATATGATCCTTCAACAGATCCTTCAACCTTTAAGGTAGATGAAGAGAAGGCTAAGAAGTGGCTTGCAAACGGTGCTCAGCCCACAGAGGTTGTTGGCAAGATCCTTAAGAGTGCAGGTATTGTTAAATAATTATCCGGAGGGATTACATGAAAGAACTGGTAGAAGTGATCGCAAAGGCTCTCGTTGAGAATCCCGACGAGGTAGTTGTGACTGAAAAAGAAGATTCCAGATCTATCGTGGTTGAATTGCGCGTTGCCCCTACCGATATGGGTAAGGTAATCGGTAAGCAGGGTCGTATCGCTAAAGCTATACGTGCAGTCGTTAAGGCTGCTTCAGCAAATGAATCCAAGAAGGTTATTGTTGATATCGTGCAGTAATATCGCTGGATCAAGATGGAAATAAAAGGGACAGGCTGACTGGTCCCTTTTTTTAATCTGCCACATGACTTCCGATCTGTTTCGTGTCATGAAGGGCAGTTTGAGAGGAAAAGCGTTGGAAGATTTATTACAGGTTGGCGGAATCGCCACAACACATGGAGTTCATGGAGAGGTTAAGGTGTTCCCCATGACTGATGATGTGAACAGATTCAAGACACTTAAGTCCGTGATCTTAAAATATAAGAATGAGAATATTGTACTTGAGATAAGCAGCGTCAAATTCTTTAAGAATATGGTGATACTGGGCTTTAAGGGGTATGACAACATCAATGATATAGAAAAATACAAGGGCTGTGGCCTGTATGTGACAAGGGAGGATGCAGTCCGACTTGAAGAAGGTGAGTACTTCAGAGCAGATCTCCTTGATCTTGATGTTTATGATGAAGGCATAAGGAAGATCGGCGTGCTTACGGATATAATCGAAACGGGCGCTAATGATGTTTACGTTATTTCCTTAGATGACGGAAGAGAACTCCTGCTGCCGAATACAGAGGAGTGTGTCTTATCGATAGATCTTGATGACAACAGAATGGATATACATATTCTGGATGGACTTCTTTAATGAAAACCAAGGGAATATTTTACTTGCAAGGGGATAACTACTGTGGTAAAATAATCAGCGTTGTTAATAAAGGCGGTCCTCTGTCTTTTTCAAGGTAAGAACGTCAGGTATAAACGGAGGATATTAAAATGAGTGACATTATCAAAGAGATTGAAGCAGCTCAGATGAAGGAATCTGTAGATGAGTTCAATGTTGGTGATACCGTTAAGGTTTACGGTAAGATCAAGGAAGGTAACCGTGAGCGTATTCAGGTATTTGAAGGCACGGTAACAAAGCGTCAGGGCGGAAGCAACCGTGAGACCTTTACAGTTCGTAAGATTTCAAACGGATGTGGTGTTGAGAAGACATGGCCTCTTCATTCTCCTAACGTTGAGAAGATTGAGGTTGTAAGACGTGGTAAGGTTCGTCGTGCTAAGCTGTTCTACTTAAGAGAGCGTTCAGGTAAGTCAGCTAAGGTTAAAGAGCTTATTAAGTAATTTGTTTTTGATTGATGAAGGCACGTGCAATGCACGTGCCTTTGTCATATAATGGTATTACCATTATAGTTTTAGGAGCTTAGGACATGAATTACGGATTTTACAAGGTCGGTGCGGTTTCTATGGAGGTTTCTTTAGGAAATCCCGAGGCCAATGCATCAAAGATAATTGATTTTGCAAAAAGAGCACAAAAGGAGCAGGTTGAACTTCTGATCTTCCCCGAACTATGTATAACAGGCTATTCCTGCGGAGATCTGTTTTCAAGGGAGGAAGCCTTTAACGAAACTTTAAAGGCACTTGATACAATAAAAGATGCCTCCGAAAATCTTGATGTAATATTATGTGTTGGCGCTCTTATACTCGATCACGGCAGATGCTTTAATTGTGCGGTTTATATTGAAAACGGTCATATTCTGGGCATTGTGCCAAAGACCTATATTCCGAATTACAGTGAGTATTATGAAAAAAGGTGGTTTGTTTCATCCTCCTGCAGGGTGGCTTCTTTTGTCACGATCCTCGGTGAAACCGTACCTTTTGATGAGAACCTGATTCTTAAGGGGAGAGATGGGCTGTATATCGGTACCGAGATATGCGAGGACCTGTGGGTTGATAATCCTCCATCAGGAATGCTCTCAAGACTTGGGGCCAACATCATTGTTAATCCGTCGGCAAGTAATGACATTATCGGAAAGAGAGAATACCGCAGAAACCTTGTGTCAATGCAGTCGGCAAGGTGCCGCGCCGGATATATCTATGCTTCATGCGGGATGGGTGAGAGTTCCACGGATATCTGTTTTTCAGGCCATTCAATCATTGCCGATAACGGTCATATTGTATCGGAGGTTGATGATGTTTTTGAAAGCGACAAGATGATAACAGGTCTTGTTGATATTGGCAGATGCAATCATGATAAGATCCAGAATAATTCAAATGTATGGGGTGACAATACAGAATATACCGAGGTAATGATAAATTCTCCCAAACATACTGACATACTTCCCGAATTTGTTGATCCCTATCCCTTTGTTCCAAAGGATGAATCTTCCCTTTCCGAGAGATGCAATGAGATATTATCTCTCCAGGCAAAAGGTCTGATGCAGCGTCTTAAAGCCATAAATTGCAAAAATGTAGTTGTGGGAATATCCGGAGGCCTTGATTCAACGCTGGCTCTTTTGGTATGTGTAATGGCTTTTGACAGGCTCTTGCTTGACCGCTCGGGCATACATGCCATAACCATGCCCGGATTCGGAACCAGCAACAGGACTCACAATATAGCTGATAAGCTTATGGAAGAGCTTAAGGTAACTCATAAGACGGTGGACATTAAGGAAGCCTGCAACAGACATCTTGATGACATAGGTCATGATCATGTTACTCTTGATATCGCTTATGAAAACACCCAGGCCAGGGAGAGAACCCAGATCCTGTTTGATTATTCGAACCTCAATAACGCCATTGTTATCGGCACCGGAGACATGTCAGAAATGGCCCTGGGATGGTGTACCTATAACGGAGACCACATGAGTAATTATGCAGTTAATATAGGCGTTCCAAAAACGCTTGTTAAGTATCTTGTAAGAACCTATGCAATGAATGCCGATGATGAACTTAAAAAGACACTGATGGAGGTTTTTGATCTTCCCATATCACCGGAACTTTTACCAACGGATAAGGATGGGGAAATAGCTCAAAAAACCGAGGAATCCGTTGGAAAATATGATCTTCAGGACTTCTTCCTTTACCATTATCTAAGAAATGGGGAGAATAAGGAAAAGATAAGATCTCTTGCGCAAATTGCTTTCAAAAACGTTAAGAAGGAAGAAATTGATAATACGCTGGATATTTTTTATAAACGCTTTAGGACCCAGCAGTTTAAACGTTCCTGTATACCTGACGGTATAAAGATCGGTACGGTTGCCCTGTCTCCGAGAGGAGATCTGCGTCTGCCCAGTGATCTTAATAATCTGTTTTAATGATTTTGCCGGAGGATGGATAATTGCGTAACAATAGAAGACGACGCAGAGGATCGTCTTTAACATACATTAAAAAAGAAAAAAAATTTAAGATAAGCATTTTATATGAGATACTCTCCTGGATCTTCGGATGTGTTGTTGCAGTTTTTTTAGGTGTTGTTCTCATCTATGCCTTTGGTACAAGATGCGTTGTTACCGGCTCATCAATGGAGCCCAACCTGTCAAACGGACAGGAGGTACTGCTTAACCGGTTTGCCTTTCAGTTTACGGCCCCCAAGCAGGGAGATGTTATTGCCTTCAGGCCCAATGGTAACGAAAATGCCCACCTTTCCGTAAAGCGTGTTATTGCAACTCCGGGAAACACCATCAAAATAATGAACGGTAAGGTTTACATCAACGGTGAAGAGTTCATTGATGATTATGCCGATGATACAAGGGATGGAGGAATCGCTGAGGAGGAAATCCTCTTAGGGGCGGACGAGTATTTTGTCATGGGAGATAACAGGCAGAATTCCGAAGACTCAAGAAATGCCAATATAGGTAATGTGAGCAGAAACATGATAGAGGGTAAGTGCTGGTATCATTTGAAATCCGATAAGGACGGAAACGGTAAGGTAGAATAATGAATGTACAATGGTATCCCGGTCATATGACTAAAGCAAAGCGTATGATGCAGGAGGATATAAAGCTTATAGACCTTGTGATGGAAATCGTGGACGCGAGAGTTCCATTATCCTCAAGGAATCCTGATATTGATGAATTATCAAAAGGAAAATCACGGATGATCCTTTTGAACAAAATGGATCTTGCCGATGCTGCCCTGACACAAAAATGGAAGGAATATTTTGAGGGCAGAGGTTATACCGTTGTATGTCTTGATTCAAGAGAAAGAAAGGGCATTAATGAAATCCAGAACGCAATTTCCGTATCCTGTAGGGAAAAAATCGAAAGAGACAGAAAAAGAGGAATATTGAACCGCCCTGTACGTACAATGGTGGTGGGTATACCCAATGTAGGAAAATCAACCTTTATCAATTCCCTATGTAAAAAAGCTGCAGCCAAAACAGGCGATAAACCTGGAGTTACAAAGGGAAAACAGTGGATAAAGCTTAATAAAAGTGTTGAGCTTTTAGATACACCCGGTATTTTATGGCCTAAATTTGAAAACGAGGAAATAGGAGAAAAGCTGGCATATATCGGCTCAATTAATGATCAGATAATTGATACGGAAGAGCTGTGCTGCAATCTGATAACCGAAGTTATTAAGAGAAAACCGGGATGCCTTGCTGACAGGTATAATATTTCCGAGGATAAAAAATCATATGATATTTTATATGATATCGGCCATAACCGGGGATGTCTTTTAAAGGGAGCCCAGGTGGACACAAAAAAAGCTGCCGATATTGTTTTGGATGAGTTTAGGTCCGGAAAGCTGGGAAGAATAACACTGGATGATGTTCCAAAGAATTGAAACGACTAGTTGAGATGGGTAATAAAAAGAAAAAAGAAAAACGAAAAAAGAAACTTAAGTTTTTAAAAAAACTTATAGACTGCGGTATATTTTTACTTATTGTCCTGACAGTTACCTTTATTTTAAATGAATATGTTATTGAAAGAACCCAGGTCCATAATCATTCCATGGAACCAACGCTTTCGGAGGGGGATGTGCTTCTTACGGATAAGCTGACCTACAAAAGGAGAGATCCGAAAAGGTATGAGATAGTCATCTTCAAAAATGAGACGGACGGTGAGGATCTGATAAAAAGAGTTATAGGTCTTCCGGGTGAAACCGTAAGAATCGTGCAGGGTAAGATATATATAGACGGTGAAAATATAGAGGATATAGAGGGGCTTGATAAGCCCTTTGACGCAGGAAGCGCAGCCGAGGATTTTAAGCTCGGAGAGGATGAGTACTTTGTATTAGGAGATAACAGGGAGGTCAGTATCGACTCAAGAGTTCCATCTGTGGGAGCCGTATCCGCTGAAAATATAATAGGAAAAGCTTTAATAAGAATAAAACCGTTATCAAAATTCAGGATCAAATAATGATTGCTATTTCGGAAATTAAAACAGAATTTAACAATACCTCAATTGAGGATATGGATGCCTTCATCAGCTGTTATGAAACAGATGAGCGAAATGGCGTACAATCTATCATCGCAAGAGCCAAAAAGAAGCTGAAAGATTACGAAGCGGAGCTTTTAAGAACAGAAGTTATGCTTAAGTTTGAAAAAAAGTATCCGGAGTGTGAGTTTATCTGCGGAATTGATGAGGTAGGGCGGGGTCCGCTGGCGGGACCTGTTGTTGCCGGAGCGGTGATTTTGCCGAAGGATAAAAAAATACTGTATCTTAATGACTCGAAAAAGCTTACTGCATCAAAAAGAGAAGAGCTTTATGATGTGATAATGGAAAATGCCGTGGCAGTGGGACTCGGAGAAGCCTCCTGCCAGCGAATAGATGAAATAAACATACTGAACGCAACCTATGAAGCAATGCGGGAAGCTATAAGCAAACTTAAAGTTACACCCGATATATTATTAAATGATGCAGTTACAATACCTGGGGTTAATATTAAACAGGTCCCCATTATAAAGGGGGACGCTAAGTCATCTTCAATTGCGGCAGCCAGTATTGTTGCCAAGGTGACCAGGGACAGGATGATGGTTGAGCTTGATAAAGAATATCCTGGTTACAATTTTGCTGGGAATAAGGGCTATGGCTCGGCAGAGCATATTGAAGCTTTAAAAAAGCTTGGCCCCACAATAATCCACAGAAAAACCTTTATCAAGAATTTTATCTGATAAAAGAGGAGTCCATAATGGCGATAAATATCAATAACAACTACATTAATTCCGCCAATAATGGATCAGCTTCCGTTTCATCAGTTGCCACATCAGGTCAGGTTTCCCAAAATCATTCGGTTGACGTTTCAAATCTTAAATCCGGGCAGACCCTGTCAGGAGAAATAGTTTCAAGGGACGGCAATACAGTTACCCTTAAATTAAATGACGGCCAGCTCTTAAATGCCAGACTAAATGGCAATGTGGATCTGTCTTTGGGAAGACTCTTATCATTTGAGGTTAATACAAATTCCTCGGAGAATTCCATTTCTTTACGCCCCTTATATTCAAACCTGAGCAACCAGTCCACGATTAATGCTGCCTTAAAGGCTGCGGGACTTGCTCTTACAAATACCAACATTTCAATGACCAGGTCAATGATGGAAGAGGGAATGAGCATTGACAGAAATTCTCTTCTTAACATGGCCAAGGACGTGAATGCATTTCAGAACGCCTCACCCTCATCGATAGTGCAGATGACAAAGCTTGGTATGGCTGTTGATGAGCTTAATGTTACCCAGTATGAGAATTACAGGAATTTTGAACATCAGATAATTAATGATGTTAATGACCTGTCTGAGAGTCTTACCGGCCTTTTATCTGATAATTCCGGCAATGATTCCGTAAATATCCCTTTAGCGCATGATATATTTTCCCTGATTGATTCATCACTTCTTGAAGAGGCAGCAGATGCTGACCTTGAAGATGAAGCCGGTTTGACCCTTAAAGAAGCAATTGAAAATGGTGATGAGATCGGCCTTGCTGCTGATGCCGAAATTGCGGATGATGTGGGAGCAAAGGGGCTTAGCGCTCTTAAGGATGTTTTTTTAAAAACAATTTCGGATATTACCGGAAAAAATCAAGAGAACAGCACCGTAACGGAAGAGATAAACCGGGAAAATGTAAACGCAGCTTCTTCATCTGACAGTTTGGCGGCACTTAAGGAACTGGCACTTATCACCGGCACTGAGATTCCCGATAAGCAGGACCTTAAGGGTACGATTGATTTTTTGAAAAATGCTTTAAATTCAATTGAAAATAATGAACTCCCGGATAAGGATTATGCTCTAAGCAGTCTGTCAAGGCTTCTTAATTCAAGTGATATTAAAACCGCAATTTCAGATGCCTTAAAATCACAGCTTACAATTGCGCCGGATAAAATCACAAAGGAGGGGGCAATTGATGAACTGTACGGAAGAATCCTTAAATTTACGCAAAAGGCTATGGAAATCGGCCAGAATGCAGGTAATGCCACTGAAATGATACAAAACAGTGCCCAAAATCTTCAGGACAATGTTAACTTTATGAATCAGCTTAATCAGTTTGTTAATTATGTGCAGCTTCCCCTTAAGATGTATCAGGAGAATGCCCATGGAGAACTGTATGTATATTCCAATAAAAAGAACATAGCTGAAAATGAAGGAAATCTTACGGCGCTTCTGCATCTTGACATGGAACATTTAGGCCCCATGGATGTTTATGTTTCGATGAAAAATTATACCAATGTTTCAACAAACTTCCGACTGGCCAATGAGGAAATACTTGACTTTATCGAGGCAAATATACATATTCTCAATGAGAGACTTGAGGCAAAAGGCTATTCCATGACAACTAATGTCACAACCGGAGGCAGCATTACGGGAGAGGATACACCTATAACAGAGGAATTCCTTAAGGAAAGTCCCGAGGATTTAAAGGTGCGCGCAATTTCCAACCTGCAATTTGATGTGAGGGCATAATTATGGCTGATAAAAAAGAAAAACCAAAACAGGCGGTTGCCCTTGAATATAATCCATTGGATGAAGCTCCCAGGATCGTGGCAACAGGCCGTGGCAAGCTTGCGGAAAGGATCATTGATGCGGCAAAGGACGCAAATGTCCCCATACATAAGGACGATAAGCTTGCGGATACTCTTTCGAAGCTTGATATTGGTGATTTTATCCCTCCTGAGCTTTATGAGGTAGTCGCCGAGATTCTGGTTTTTGTTGATAAGATGGAGAAGATAAGGAGCAAAATGAATAATGTAAGGAGGTAGTTATTGAACAAACGGGCAATAGGACACAAAAAGGAAGAAATTGCCGTATGTTTTTTAAAAAAACAGGGCGTTTTTATTCTTGAGACGAATTTTCAATTTCATAAAATGGGTGAGATCGATATCATCGGAAGGGATGGAAAGTATCTTACCTTCATAGAGGTGAAATACAGAAAAACAGCCTCTGCCGGACATGCAGCAGAAGCTGTGAATTTTAAAAAGATCAGACAAATATGTAAGGTGGCAGATGCCTACCGGGTTCTTAAACACATATCAAGCAGCCAAAATATCAGATTTGATGTGATCGCAATCGACGGCGATGACATAAGCTGGATAAAAAATGCCTTTCCCTATGCTTTATAATCTGCAAGCAGTTCTTTTTCAGTTCTCATATTATATGCATTCAGCACTTCACGTATCTTTTCGGAATTAGTATGAACTTTTGACAGTCCCACATCATGATTCATGTAGTCTATAACTGATGCAAGAAACTCACTCATGTTGGCTTCAATATAGTATGGACGCTTATAAACAGAGGGATCATGATATGCAAGATTTGTTGTAATAATCTTGTCAAAATAGCACTTATCATAAGCCTTATCAAATTGTTCCATGCCTTCGGTAAAGAGGCCGAAGGTACATAGGATATAAACATGTTTGGCATTCATGGTTTTAAGCTGCCGTGCCGTATCGATCATTGAACCACCGGAGGAGATCATATCATCGATTATTATGATGTCCTTACCATCTATGTTATCACCTAAAAATTCATGGGCTACAATGGGATTTTTGCCGTTTACAACCTTGGTATAATCACGCCTCTTATAAAACATTCCCGTATTAACACCTAAAACACCCGCAAAATAAACAGCCCTGTTTAAAGCCCCCTCATCGGGACTTATGACAATGAGGTGTTCCTTATCAATGATAAGGTCTTTTTCATAATGGATAAGCTGTGAAACAAACTCATAGGGTGGTGTAAAATTGTCGAAACCGCATAAGGGAATGGAGGTCTGGACATTGGGATCATGGGCATCAAAGGTTATAACATCGTCAACGCCCATTCCGGCAAGTTCTTTTAAGGCCATTGCGCAGTCAAGGGATTCTCTTGCATATTTCTTATGCTGTCTTGACTCGTAAAGAAAGGGCATTATTACCGTGATCCTGTGAGCCCTTCCGGCCATCGCCGCAATTATCCTTTTTATATCCATATAAATGTCATCGGGAGACATGTGATTGACAAAACCGTTAACCTTATAGGTAAGGGAATGATTTGTGATATCGGCAAGAATAAAAACGTCCTTGCCCCTTACGGATTCTGACAGAACAGCCTTGCCTTCACCTGTTGCAAACCGGGGACAATCACAGTCAACGCGAAAATCATCCTGCTCATATCCTATAAATGCCACTGAATCACGATGGGCCATGTTCTGACTTTTACGGAATCCCTTTATGAAATCATTAACCTGACTTCCAAGATCACGACAGGTTTCATGAACTATAAGACATAAGGGAGCAACCGGCATTGTATCTTCAATATGATGTGTAGTAAGCATAAGAAAATCCTCCACGTAAATTTATATCAAAGCCGATAATTCTAGTCAAGGAGTGTATTTTGAGTTATAATATCGCAAGTTGATAATTTTAATCAGGAGAGAGTGATATGAGTAAAGTAAGAACAAGATTTGCACCCAGTCCCACAGGAAAGATGCACGTTGGTAATTTAAGAACCGGCCTTTTTGCATACTTAATAGCAAAACATGAGGGCGGAGACTTTTTATTGAGAATTGAGGATACTGATCAGGAAAGACTGGTTGAGGGTGCGGTTGACATAATATATAAAACCATGCATGATACAGGTCTTATACATGATGAAGGTCCGGATAAGGACGGCGGAGTAGGCCCCTACGTTCAGTCAGAACGCGTTAAAACAGGTCTTTATATGGAATATGCCAAAAAGCTTATTGATAAGGGAGAGGCATATTACTGTTTCTGCGATAAGGAACGTCTTTCCACACTTTCCGAAACGGTAGGTGAGGATGGAAAATCAATCCATGTATATGACAAGCACTGCCTTCACCTTTCAAAGGAAGAGGTTGAGGCAAACCTCAAGGCCGGAAAGCCCTTTGTTATCCGCCAAAACAATCCCCAGACGGGAACAACAACCTTTAAGGATGTCCTTTATGGAGACATTACGGTAGATAACGCAGAACTTGATGATATGATCCTCATTAAGTCAGACGGTTATCCCACTTATAATTTTGCCAATGTAATCGATGATCACCTCATGGGAATAACACATGTTGTAAGAGGAAAGGAGTATTTATCCTCATCACCTAAGTACAACAGGCTCTATGAAGCCTTCGGCTGGGAGGTTCCCACCTACATTCATTGCCCTCTTATAAACGGTGAGGACGGAAAAAAGCTTTCAAAGAGACATGGTGCCACATCCTTTGAAGATCTTGTGGATGCGGGCTATGTTCCGGAAGCAATAGTTAATTTTGTCGCCCTTTTAGGCTGGAGCCCCGAGGACAATCAGGAAATCTTCTCTTTAGAGGAGCTTGTTAAGGTATTTAACTATCACAATATATCCATTTCCGAATCCCAGTTTGATTTTACAAAATTAAAATGGATGAACAGTGAATATATAAAGGCCATGGATATGGATAAGTATCTTCTAAGGGCAATGCCTTACATAGATGAGGTTATCAAAAATCCTGCTGTCAATAAAAAGCTTGTTGCAGAGAAGGTTAAGAGCCGCATTCAGATTTTCCCTGATATAACAGACATGATTGGTTTCTTCGAGAAGGTCAGCGATGATTATGACATGGAGCTTTACACTAACAAGAAGAACAAGTCAACCCCCGAAACCTCGCTTAAAATCTTAAATGATGTACTGCCAATGCTTGAGTCATTGGAAAATTACAGTAACGATGAGCTTTTTGCAATGCTTTCAGGCTATGCGCAGGCAATGGAAATGAAAACCGGTCCTCTTATGTGGCCCATAAGGATTGCCTTATCCGGCTGTCAGGTTACACCGGCAGGGGCTACGGAGATAATGGAGATCCTGGGCAAGGATGAAAGCATCAGAAGAATAAAGGCAGCGATTGAGAGACTTTCATAATAGTCATTTTTTAAATGATGCTTTTAATCTTTAATGATTTTTCAAAAGAAAAATAGTCTAATATGTACAATTTTGATCCCATCTTTAGGTTAACATAAGATGGGATCTTGTTTATTGTGATGAAATTAAAATATTCCGAAGCTTTTAATTGAATTTCGATATTTTAAATTCTATTCTGTATGTATGGACAATTCTGATAAAACACGTCTCAATAAGGAACAGCTTGAGGCCGTAGAACATGTAAACGGTCCCATGCTTGTGGTTGCAGGTCCCGGTTCCGGAAAAACCCACCTTTTAATAGAGAGAATTTACAATTTAATACAAAATGATATTTTGCCGGAGAACATCCTTGTTATAACCTTTTCAAAAAAAGCAGCACTTGAAATGGAGGGAAGATTTGCAAAACGCTGTAATGGTAACAAAATGAATGTTACCTTTGGAACCTTTCATGCGATATTCTTCGGAATATTGAGATATCATGGCATATACACCATAGACAGCATTCTGAAAAATTCAGACAAATTAAGTTTTATTGAGGAAACGGCTATATCCCTTAAAATAAAAGAAGGTCTTAATAAAAAATGGCAGGTACGACTTCTTGAGGAGATAAGCTTTTACAAAAATTCCGGGGACAGATTATTCGACGAGGATTCGGGATTTTACCTTGATGAGGAGGATAGGGAGGAATTTGGGATAGTCTTTAAAAGATATTCCGAAATCTGCAGAAAATACAAAAAGCTTGATTTTGACGATATGGTCACAGAGTGTAAGAAACTGCTTGAAAGTAAAGCCGATATTCGAAGATTCTGGCAGAACAGATTTAAATATATCCTTGTGGATGAGTTTCAGGACATTAATAAAACCCAGTATGAGGTATTAAAGCTTCTTGAGGGGGATGAAAAAAATGTTTTTGCGGTGGGGGATGATGACCAGTCCATATACGGATTCAGAGGCTCCGAGCCCGGGATAATGAAGACCTTTCTTGATGAGCATGATGCAAAACAGGTCTTTTTAAAGCTTAATTACAGATGCTGCTTTGAGGTTGTAAATGCGGCGGATAACTGCATAAAACATAATAAAATACGTTTATCACGTCCAAAACAACAGACACTTAAAAACAGGAAAAAAGGCGAGGTAGTGATTGAAAATTTTGAAAATGCCGAGGATGAAGCAGAATTTATTTCTTCTGAGGTGGATAAGCTTAAAAAAAGCGGAGAATATAAGGATATTGCAATAATCTACAGATCGGACCACTGCGTAAGTCTCATTGAAGAAAAAATAAGAGCAAAGGGATTTGAGTATGATAAAAAAGACAGGCGAATCATGTTTTATGAGCTTGATACCGTCAAAGTCATAATTTCATACCTAAGGGTAGTGATCGACAAAGCATATCTTTCCGATTTTCTAAGAGTACTTAACCATCCCGAAAGAGGAATATCCAGGGAAGCCCTAAACCCATTTCAGAACATGGATGAAAATATGTTAATAAGCTGCAATGTGATATTTGACGCCATTAGGGATTATTATATAATTCTGGGCCTTAATGAAGAAAATATACGCCTGGCCTCCTTGAAAATTCTCGAAAATGACAGGGAACTTATAAAACAGCTGCCGCCTGATGCTGCAGTTATTTATCTTCTTAAAAAAGAAGGCTTATATACAGACCTTAAGCTGCGGTACAAAAAACACCCTGACTATCCTGTTGATTTTGATGAATTACTTGATGATCTTAAAACACGTCTTTCGGAATTTTCTTCCATAGAGGGCTTTACAGAGCATGTTGAATTTACATCGAAGGCGGAGAATGATGACTCAAAGCCCATAAAGAAAGGGAAAAAAGACCTGACCTTCATAACCGCTCATGCGTCTAAGGGACTTGAATATGATGTTGTATTCGTTGCGGGCCTTCAGGAAGGGCTGTTCCCCCACAGAAAAAATCTTAAGGAACCGGGAATAGAAGAAGAGAGAAGATTATTTTATGTTGCAATGACCCGGGCAAGGGAAAAACTCTACATAATAGGAAGAGGCTCTCTTTACGGAAAGAGAACCTCTCGCTTTCTAGATGAAATAAAGGATAGTCAGTCCTTCATTGCCTCGAATTCTTCATTATCAAGAAATTCATCAAATGCATCGGCCACGGCTTCATATTCCTCATCATCGTCAATGTATGAAAGCTCCGGCTCCACATTAGAGTCATTCTCATCCTCCCAGTAGCGGTAAAACCATACCTCTCCGTCAGGTGAATCACCCTTTTCATTAAGTGGCATAAGAACAATGTAATCCTGCTTGTTTACGGTGAGGATCGTAACAACAGCACAATTTACCTTGCGGCCGTCATCAAGATCAAGCTCCACCGTCATCTCTTCATCATTTAAATCATTAAGCATTTCCTTATCTGCCATAGTAGCCCTCCCAAATCCTCTTGAATTTTTGTAATTATATCATGGCAAAAATCAAATGGAAAGTAGACATCAAAACCATTATGATGATAAAATACAAAATAGTGTGCGTATTTAAGTTTATCACTGTTTTAAGGAGAGGCCATGGAGCATTTTTCATTAAAAAAGTGTATTACGGAAAATATATATTCGGCAATCTGCGGTACTTTTTTA
>R03__coassemble_1016_pt1 | contig 14090 bp, 12 predicted proteins | sample R03__metabat2_high_PE_019 | metagenome-assembled genome bin R03
GAAAATCCGTTCTTTATGCTTGTTGATAAAAATACAACTGAGACAAAGGGAGAAGCCTATGGGTTCTCGCTTTTATACAGTGGGGACTTTTGCAATGAAATTGAGGTGGATCCTTATGAGCAGACCAGGGTTGTAACGGGAATTAATTCCGAACAGTTCAGTAAGCTTTTAGGGCCGGGTGAAGTATTTACTGCACCTGAAGCAGTTATGAGTTTTTCGCAAAAGGGAATTGAGCAGCTCTCTTACAACTTCCACAGGCTTGTGAGGAAAAACATATGCCGTGGGGCATATAAGGAATCCAGGCGTCCTGTCCTTATCAATAACTGGGAAGCAACATATTTTGACTTTTCAGGAGATAAGCTTATCGATATAGCCAAAGAGGCCCATGAACTTGGTGTAGAGCTCTTTGTACTTGATGATGGGTGGTTTGGAAAAAGAAACAATGACACAAGTGGCCTTGGTGACTGGTATGTTAACGAGGACAAGCTCGGAGGAAGCCTTAAGAAGGTTGCGGATAAGATTAGGGAAATGGGGCTTAAGTTCGGACTGTGGATAGAGCCGGAAATGGTGTCGGAGGATTCCGAACTTTACAGAAAACATCCGGATTATGCATTTGCGATTCCGGGCAGAAAACCTGTAAGAGGCAGAAGCCAGCTGGTTCTTGATTTTTCGAGAAAAGAGGTTGTGGATAATATATTTGAGCAGATCTCCCGGGTAATAGATGATACAGGTGTTGATTATCTTAAAATTGATATGAACCGAAGTATTCATGAGGTTTATTCCTATGGTGCACCTATTCAGAACCGGGGAAACATTCTTCATAATTACGTTCTTGGAATGTATGATTTTCTTGACAGGCTCACTAAAAGATATCCTAAGATGCTTATAGAAGGGTGCTGCGGAGGCGGTGGCAGATTTGATATGGGAATGCTTTATTACGTGCCGCAGATCTGGTGCTCCGATAATACCGATGCGATTGAAAGACTGCGTATTCAGCACGGTACAAGCCTGGGCTATCCCATGTCAGCCATTGGCGCCCATGTTTCCGCTGTGCCAAACCATCAGACTGGAAGAGTAACATCAATAAATACCAGAGGTATTGTCGCCATGTGCGGTGGCTTTGGATACGAGCTTGATCTTAATCTGTTGTCACGTGAAGAAAAGAATGAGGTTAAAAAACAGATAGAAACCTATAAGCAGGACTGGAAGATGATCCAGCAGGGGAGATATTTCAGACTTACAAATCCCCTTGATGATCCTTTTGTAATGTCCTGGGAATATGCCACTGAGGATAAACAAAGTGCCATTTTGGCCATGACACAGCTTAAGGCAGTATGTAATTCACCAATTCCCTATATTTATTTAAGGGGACTTGATGAAAATAAAAATTACAGGATTCTTGAAATGAATAAGGTGATTTCCGGCTCGGCTCTTATGAATGCAGGCATCCCTGTCCCGAATTACATGAAGTGCGAATATGACAGCCTGCTTCTTCATATTGAGGCGGAGAAATAATTTCGTGCGTTATTCCAAAGCATAAATTCCGATTAAACTGACAGCTTCGGTATTTTGGTACCGGAGCTGTTATTATGTTAACCAATAGGCCTTAAAAAAATCTTTATATTATGACTTTGGAGTGCTAAAATAAAATAGATTGTGTGAAAGCAGAGTATCATTGTCTCTTTTGCGGAGCCTTAGCTATGAACTGTAAAGATGCCGAACAAAATATTTCATCATTCTTAAACCGCACCCTTTCGGGAGATGAATTAAGAGAATTTTTAAGGCATATTGAAGGCTGTCCTGACTGCATGGAAGAGCTTGGAACTGCGTACCTTATGGATGTGGCGCTTGACAGGATTGAGGAGGGAGAATCCTTTAACCTGAACAGCGAACTGAAGTTAAGGATCAGATCGGCAAATCGGGCGCTTCAGGGACACTGGATATTCTCAAATGTTTTCAGATCAATTGAAGTTTTAGCGGGGATAATGCTGTGTCTCGGTGTTGTCCGCAGTTTTATCATATATATTGAACCTATTCTTTTGAATTATCTTTAAGGCGTAGCAGAATGTCGGAAAAACTTGTCTTAATTGACGGAAACAGCATAATAAACAGAGCATTTTTCGGAGTCCCGGATCTTACTAATTCCGAGGGACTTCATACTAATGCCGTTTATGGCTTCCTGAATATTTTGTTTTCAATCTTATCAGAGGAAAATGCCGACTATCTGTGCGTTGCCTTTGATGTTCATGCACCGACTTTCAGACATAAAATGTTTAAGGACTACAAGGGAACAAGAAAGGGAATGCCTGAGGAGCTTAGGGAACAGGTTCCCGTTCTTAAGGAGCTTCTTAGCGCAATGAACATAAAAACCTGTGAGATTGAAGGCTTTGAGGCAGATGATATTTTAGGAACTCTTGCAAGACGGGGCGAAAAAAATGGCATGGAGGTATCCCTTGTATCAGGGGATCGGGACCTTCTCCAGATTGCAACAGAGCATATACTTATACGTATTCCGAAAACAAAGGGCGGAAAAACCACAATAGAGAATTATCATACCGATGATGTCATTGCGGCATATTCGCTGTCACCCCTTCAGATAATAGAGCTTAAGGCATTGATGGGGGATTCCTCCGATAATATTCCCGGAGTGCCGAAAATAGGAGAGAAAACTGCAACTGAGCTTTTAAAGCAGTATGGTAACATAGAAACCTTAAAGGAACATATCCCCGAAATATCAAAAAAGAGCATAAGGGAATCCTTAGAGCAGAACTTTGACATGGCGGTTTTGTCAAAAACTCTTGCCACAATAAATACCGAGGCTCCGGTTGAAATCTCTTTTGAGGATATGAGATACAATGACCCTTATACCGAGGAAGCCTACACCATAGTCAAAAGGCTTGGGTTTAAAAATATGCTTTCGAGGTTTGAGGACAGCATTAAGGAATGCACCCCTGCAATCTCTGAGAAATTCAGGGTTGTTGATGATTTTTCCGAGGCAACTTCTCTTATAGATTCACTTAAGGCAAAATCAAATACGGGCTTTTATCTCCTGGCGGAGAAAAACGGTTTCGGAAAAGATAAAAAGCTTGAGGTATCCGGTTTATCCTTATGCTTTTCACCGGAAGAGATATATTTTATCCCCGTGGGAGGAATGCTCACGGAAGGGTATCTTTCGGGAAGGCTCGAGGATGCAATCCTGAACTCCGAAGCTGCCGGACTTGTAACCTTTGACTTAAAATCCCAGCTTGATTTTATGCCCGGACTTTCGGACTGCGATATCCTCAAGGAAAAGACCGATGATCTTCTTATAGGCGCATATCTGTGCAATCCTCTAAAAAATGACTACAGGATTGAAGATATTGCCAATGAATATGCCGGAATTTTGATGAAGGGCCGGGATGAGGCTTTTAAAAAGCTGACCTTCAGGGAAGCTCTTGACTCAAAATACGAAGAACTCAAGGATTATGCCTGCTTTTATGCATATGTGTGCTATGCGTCAAAGGGGGCGATACTTGGCCGCATAAGTGAGCTGGGCATGGAATTGCTTTACAGAAATACGGAAATGCCTCTGATTGCATGCCTTCATAACATGGAAACCGAGGGCATACTTGTTAAGCCGGATGTTCTAAACAGGATGAGTGAAGAACTGTCAACAGAGCTTACAAAATATGAAAAACAGATCCATGAGGCTGCAGGAGAAGAATTTAATATAAATTCGCCTTCCCAGCTTGGGAATATACTCTTTGAAAAAATGGGAATTCCCGGAGGCAAGAAGACAAAAACGGGATATTCGACAGCGGCGGATATTCTTGAAAAACTTGCGCCCCAATACCCCTTTGTTTCCGATATACTTAATTACCGTGCCATTGCCAAGCTTAAGTCCACCTATGCTGATGGGCTTGCGCAGTTTATTGATTGCGATAACCGCATAAGGTCCACGTTTAATCAGACAATAACGGCAACAGGCAGAATATCCTCACAGGATCCCAATCTTCAAAACATTCCGGTAAGGATGGAACAGGGACGCCTCATAAGGAAAGCATTTGTTCCAAAGGAAAGATATGTTTTCGTTGACGCTGACTATTCCCAGATTGAGCTTAGAATAATGGCAAGCCTAAGCGGAGATGAGAGGCTGATTGAAGCCTTTAATAACGGAGACGATATACATGCGATAACTGCCTCACAGGTTTTTGGTGTGCCCCTGGATGAGGTGACTCCCCTTCAGAGGAGAAATGCCAAGGCAGTTAACTTCGGAATAATCTATGGGATATCTTCCTTTGGCCTGGGACAGGACCTTAACATCTCAAGGAAGGAAGCTAAGGAGTATATAGACCATTATTTTGAAACCTTCCCGAAGGTTAAGGAATTTCTTGATAAACAGGTATCGGATGCCAGAGAAAACGGCTATGTTAAAACAGCTTATTATAGGCGCCGGCCTTTGCCTGAGATATCATCATCAAACTTTATGCAGAGGAGTTTCGGAGAAAGAGTGGCGATGAATGCTCCAATCCAGGGAACTGCTGCGGATATCATGAAAATGGCCATGATACGTGTTGAAAAAAAGCTTAAGGAAGAAGCACTTGATGCCCATGTAATTCTTCAGGTACATGATGAACTTATGGTTGAAGCAAGGGAAGAAGATTCCGAAAAAGTCAAAAAAATTCTGGAAGATGAAATGATGGGAGCAGCATCTTTATCAGTTAAGCTCATTGTTGAGGCCGGTTTCGGACGGGACTGGTATGAGGCAAAATAATATGAAAACCATAGGGATCACCGGCGGAGTCGGGGCCGGAAAATCAGAAGTACTTTCCCTTATAAAAGATAATTCAAACTGCAGGATCGTTCTTGCGGATAAACTTGCAAAACAGCTTGAAAATCGCGGAAATGAATGTTATGAGGCAATTGTTGCCCTGCTTGGTGAGAATATACTTGATGAAAATAAGCAGATAATACCTGCAAGAATGGCGGAAAAAATCTTTTCCGAGGAGCATCTTTTATCCGAAGTTAACAATATTGTTCATCCTGCTGTAAAATCAAAGATCCTTGAGTACATTGATGATGAAGAAAAAAGGGGAGAAATCGATTTTTTCTTTGTTGAAGCAGCGCTCCTTATCGAAGAAGGATATGATCTGATATTCGATGAGCTCTGGTATATTTATGCGGATGATGAGGTAAGAAGACGTCGCCTTAAGGACAGTCGTAATTATTCTGATGAAAAAATAGACAGAATTTTTGCCTCGCAGCTTGATGATGAAACCTTCAGAAGGTACTGCTCCGTGGTTATTGATAACAGCGGGGATATGGAAGAAACAAAACAGCAGATACTTAAACTGCTTAACAATAGGGAAAATAATATTTAATTCTTAGGGAGAAAAGAAGTGGCTGATCATAAGAAGAACCCGGGTAATCTTGTATTTGGACTGGATATAGGAACACGCAGTATTGTAGGTACCGTGGGCTATAAAACAGGCGAAACCTTCCATGTTGTTGCTCAGAGCGTGAGAGAGCACAAGACCAGGTCCATGCTTGATGGACAGATTCATGATATTGAGAAGGTCGGAACGACAATTTTAGAGGTCAAGGAAGAACTTGAAAAGATCATAGGTCGTGAACTTCATGAAGTATGTATAGCGGCAGCCGGACGTGTGCTCAAAACTGTCAATGCACAGGCGTCAATGGATTTTGCTGAGGAAACCACGGTGGATGCCGAGCATATTTATACCCTTGAAATGCTGGGTGTTGAAAAGGCTTATGATATATTCCAGTCCCAGAATGATACGGATGTTAAGTTTTACTGCGTCGGATATACCGTAATGAAATATTACTTAAATGATTATCCCATGACGGCTCTTGAACGACATAAGGCCAAAAAGATTTCAGTGGAGCTTATTGCAACCTTTCTGCCGGATGAGGTTGTTGACGGCCTCTATAAGGCTGTTGAAATTGCCGGGCTTGAGGTTGCAAACCTTACCCTGGAGCCTATTGCAGCAATGACTGCAGCTATTCCCGTTAACTTCAGGATGCTTAATATTGCCCTTGTTGATGTGGGCGCGGGAACAAGTGATATTTCAATTACAAAGGACGGAAGCATTATTGCCTATGGCATGATTCCCAAGGCCGGTGATGAGTTCACAGAGGCAATTGCGTCAGCGCTTCTTCTTGATTTTAACGAAGCAGAGCATGTGAAAATAGATGCCGGTAAGAAGCAGACCATTAAATATACCGATATAATGAGCCTGCCTCAGAAGATAGAGCCTAAGGACGTTATCAAGATCGTAGAGCCGCTTATCAATTCCATGACTAAGGAAATATCCGACAGGATCAAGGAACTTAACGGAGACCATCCGGTAAGCGCTGTGTTTGTAGTCGGAGGCGGTGGAAAGATACCCACCTTTACGGATGCTCTCGCCAAGGAAATGGGCATCATGACAGAACGTGTTGCCTTAAGGGGTGAAGAGGTACTTAAGGTAATAGATTACCAGTTTGAAAATGCCCAAATGGATTCCATGTTTGTAACACCTATCGGAATCTGCCTAAACTTCTATGATCAGCGTAATAATTTCATTTTTGTTAATTTCAATGGGGAGCGTATCAAGCTTTACGATAACGGTCATCTTACCGTAGCTGATGCGGCGATGCAGGCGGCATTCCCTAATGACGGCCTGTTCCCAAGGCGCGGCGCGGAGCTTACCTTCTCGGTTAACGGAAAGCAGCACATGGTAAGAGGAGAACTGGGAGAGGCAGCGGTTGTAAGACTTAACGGCAAGGAGGTCAGCCTCAATACACCTATCATGGCCGGAGATAAGATCAAGGTCAAGGAATCAACAGCAGGTGCTCCCGCCCAGGCCGAGATAAGGTCACTGCTGGAATATGGCAGCACAATTTCCGCTGTTGTTAATGATAAAAAGATTGAACTTCCTAAGTTTGCCGAGGTCAATGGGGAACTGCAGTCGGAATATTATGACATTAAGTCCGGCGATGATATCAAGATGCTGAATTTCTATACGGTAAGGCAGATTTCCGAATTTATGGATGTTATCTTAAAACCCGGTATGAATATCTATGTTAATAACAAGATTGCTTCAATGGATACCTGTGTTTATGATAATTTTTCAGTCATATGGAGCATGGACGAGCTAAAGCTTTCGGATGTTGTTCCCGAGGAAGCTTTCATATCACCAAGAGAAGTAAGTGTATCCTATGACGATCTGCCTGATGAGGAAGATGCTTCGGAAAAATCAGATGAGGCCATGACTTCACCGGATATAAAGGATGAAAATGACGGCAGTACAACTGTAAGTGTTCTGGTAAACAATACTCCGGTAACCCTTACGGGTAAAAAGGATTATATATTTGTTGATGTGTTTGATCACATTGATTTTGATCTGTCAAAGCCTCAGGGACCATCAGTTGTGACCCACCTTAACGGACGAGACGCCATGTATGCCGAAGAACTTCATACAGGCGATGTGCTTGAAATCTATTGGAAAAAAGACGAGGCTTAGGATGCGTCTTGCAAGTATTTCAAGCGGAAGTAGTGGAAACTGCATATATGTGGGCTCTGATAAAACAAATCTCCTTATTGATGCCGGAATCAGCGGAAAAAGAATAGAAAACGGCTTAAAAGGGATTGGAGTTTTGGCGGAAGATGTGGATGGAATACTGATAACACATGAGCATGCCGATCATATTTCTTCAATCGGAGTTATGTCCAGAAGATATTCGATCCCCATATATGCCACCGGGGGAACCATTGAAGGCATTATGGCATCTCCGGGAACCGGAGCAATAGATGAGTCTCTGTTTAACGAAATAGAGGCGGGGGATGACTTTTCCATAGGGGATATAAAGGTTCACCCCCAGAGCATATCACATGATGCCAATGACCCTGTGGCATACAGGTTTTTCAGTAAAGGCAGAAGTGCCGCAGTTGTAACTGATCTTGGCGTATATGATGAAGATATCGTGGAGGCCTTTTACGGAGTGAACGCATTGCTTCTTGAGGCCAATCATGATGTCAATATGCTCCAGGTTGGCAGATATCCCTATTATTTAAAACGCAGGATTCTGGGAGATAAGGGTCATCTGTCCAACGAAAGTGCCGGGAAGCTTTTATGCAGACTCTTAACAAATGAGCTTCATACGGTTTTATTAGGACATTTAAGTGCGGAAAATAATCTGCCGGAACTGGCCTTTGAGGCGGTAAGACTTGAACTTATGATGGGGTCAAAGCTTTATGACCCTCAAAAGGTCAAGCTGAAAGTTGCATCCAGGAGCGAATGCTCTGAAATAATAAATGTATAATGGAGGACATTATGAAAAAAGCCATAATTTCTGTAGTAGGACACGACAATGTAGGTATAATTGCAAGGATATGCACCTATTTAGCAGACAATAAGATCAATATTCTTGACATATCCCAGACAATTGTGTCCGGATATTTTAATATGATGATGGTTGTTGACGTCGCCAATATTGAGATGGAATTTTCAAAGCTCGCAGAGGATTTATCCATTCTCGGAGACGATATAGGTGTTACGGTGCATTGCCAGAGAGAGGATATCTTTACCTCAATGCACAGAATCTGATGATCTTAAAAATATTTCGGGAGAATGATTAAATGATCAATATCTATGAGGTCAATGAGACCAATAAAATGATTGAAAAGCAGAATCTGGATGTGAGAACCATAACAATGGGTATTTCGCTTCTGGACTGTGTTACTGATGATTGTGATAAGCTGTGTGAAAATATTTATAACAAGATTACCAAAAAAGCGGAAAATCTTGTTTCGGTGGGAAAAGACATTGAGGGAGAATTCGGTATTCCGATTGTAAACAAAAGAATTTCCGTTACACCGATTGCCCTGGTGGGTGCTTCTGCCTGCAGGAGCGAGGATGACTTTGTAAAGGTGGCAAAAACCCTTGATGAGGCAGCTAAAAAAGTCGGTGTTAATCTCCTTGGAGGATTTTCTGCACTTGTATCAAAGGGCATGACTCCTTCTGATGAAATGTTGATCCGTTCTATTCCAAAGGCACTTGCTGCAACTGACAGGGTGTGCTCTTCAGTTAACCTGGGATCCACCAAGACCGGCATTAATATGGATGCTGTTCGCCTTATGGGACAGATTGAACTTGAAACCATGAACGCAACGGTAAATGATGAGATGTCAGGCTGCGCAAAGCTTGTTGTCTTCTGCAATGCCCCAGATGATAATCCTTTTATGGCCGGAGCTTTTCACGGTGTAACGGAAGCCGACGTTATTATTAATGTAGGTGTTAGTGGCCCGGGAGTTGTAAGACGTGCAGTTGCCCATACAAAGGGCGAGAATTTTGAAGTGCTCTGCGAAACCATTAAAAAGACAGCCTTTAAGGTAACAAGAGTAGGTCAGCTGGTTGCTTCCGAGGCATCAAAACGTTTAGGCGTACCCTTCGGAATAGTGGATCTTTCGCTGGCTCCTACACCGGCAATAGGTGATTCGGTTGCTGATATCCTTTGCGAAATGGGACTTGAATATGCCGGAGCTCCCGGCACAACAGCTGCCCTTGCACTTTTAAATGATCAGGTCAAAAAGGGAGGAGTTATGGCATCCTCATATGTAGGAGGCCTATCGGGAGCCTTTATCCCTGTTTCCGAAGATCAGGGCATGATTGATGCTGTAGAGGCAGGCGCACTCTCAATAGAAAAGCTTGAAGCCATGACCTGTGTATGCTCTGTGGGACTTGATATGATCGCTATTCCCGGAGATACAAAGGCATCCTCGATATCGGGAATGATTGCCGATGAAATGGCCATTGGTATGGTCAATCAGAAGACAACTGCAGTAAGAGTGATCCCTGTTCCCGGAATGAAGGAGGGGGACTGCATAGAATTCGGAGGTCTGTTCGGAAGAGCACCCATAATGCCTGTTAATAAGTATTCATGTGAAGAATTCATAAACAGAACAGGGCGTATTCCCGCTCCGATACACAGCTTTAAGAATTAGGAATATCATGAAAATATGCGGAATCATAGCTGAATATAATCCGTTTCATAATGGCCACGAGTACCAGCTTAAGGAGGCAAAAAATCTTACAGGCTGCGACTACGTGGTCGTTTGCATGTCGGGTGATTTTGTTCAAAGAGGTCTTCCGGCAGTGGGAGATAAATATTCAAGGGCTAAGGCTGCCCTTTTAGCAGGTGCCGATCTTGTTATTGAACTTCCCACAATATATGCGACGGCCTCGGCAGAATATTTTGCGAAGGGCAGTATAGGGCTTCTTAACAGGCTGGGCTGTGATGATATTTGCTTCGGCAGTGAAAACGGAGATATAAAGCTCCTTGAAAATACAGCAAGGGCAATGGATGCGGCATCCGAAAAATATGATGATGAAATCTTCTCATACATAAAAAACGGAATGTCATACGCTAAGGCTCTTGATGAAATACTGACATTACACGGCAGGGAACTGGGACTTGAGTTTATCATGAGCCCAAAAGCCAATGACAAGCTGGGCATATCCTATATCAGGGCCATAAATGACCTGGGAAGTAAAATGAAACCTCATGCGGTTAAACGTCTCGGGGATGCCTATCTTGATGAAAACGGTGAAAACAGTAAAATGCCATCTGCCATGGCAATAAGAGGGAAGCTTAAGCTTTGCGAAGATCCCTGGAGTATCAGGGAATATATTCCCGACTATTCGTATGAGACATTATTTGAGGATAAAAACAGATCGTGCCCAATGTATCCCAACGATTTTTCAGATATGATGTATATGAGCCTGAAGGCAATATCGGCTTGCGAAAATGCCGGGGAGCGTCTTACGGAATATCTTGATGTTTCAGACAATATTGCGGGGAAAATACAAAAGAACATAAATCGTTTTTCTTCCGTTGATCGTTTTATTACCCTCATTCACTCGCCGGAGTATACCTACAGTCGTATTTACAGATCCCTTTTGCATATTATGCTTGATATAAAAGAGGATGAGGTAAGGGATATGCTCCTTGATGAAAGCTCCTGGTACATACGGACTCTGGGCTTTAAAAAATCCTCATCAGGGCTTTTGGGTGAATTAAAGAAAAGGACCATGTGCCCAATAATAAGTAAGATCGCGGATTCCGGGAATGTTCTTTCAGGCAGCGCTCTTAAGGCTTTAAAGAAGGATATTTACAGTGCGGATCTGTATGAGCATGCGGCTTCAAGAAAATTCGACAGGGATTTTATAAGTGAATTTGAGCGGAGTATTGTCATCCTCTGAGATTGTTAATATTTAAACAATATGTTTATGATTTTGGACATTTTTTTTGCTGAAAAAAGAGTATAATATTTGCATGGTATTTTAAGGAGGGTTAGTTATGTCATTTATTGATACTATAAAAGCAAGAGCAAAACAGGATATTAAAACAATCGTTCTACCGGAATCCAATGACCGCAGAACACTTATTGCAGCATCAAAGATCTTACAGGAAGGCCTTGCAAACATAATAATGGTGGGCGAGGAAGAGAAGATCATGGACGGCGCAAGATGGCTTGAACTCGATCTTTCAAAGGTCAAGGTGGTTGATCCCGCAAAGAGCGAGGATTTTGATACATATGCCAATGCTCTGTATGAACTTAGAAAGTCAAAGGGTATGACTCTTGAAAAGGCTCAGGAACGGCTTAAGAATGATTATCTTATGTGGGGCGTTATGATGGTTAAGCTTAAAGCAGCTGACGGAATGGTTGCTGGAGCCTGTCATGCAACGGCTGATGTTTTGCGTCCTTCACTCCAGATTCTCAAGACTGCTCCGGGAGTTGAGCTTGTATCAGGCTTCTTTATCCTGGATGTACCCAATTCCGAGTACGGTGCAAACGGAACCTTCCTTTTTGCCGACTGCGGACTTAATCAGGATCCTAATTCAACAGAACTTGCCGCAATTGCCAATTCTTCGGCTAAAAGCTTTACTTCCCTTGTTGGGGCAAAGCCGATAATCGCAATGCTTTCACATTCCACTAAGGGATCCGCATCACATCCCCTTGTTGATAAGGTAGCAGAAGCCACCAGAATAGCAAAGGAGAAATATCCCCATCTTGCGCTTGATGGAGAACTTCAGACTGATGCCGCAATCGTTCCTGCGGTTGCCAGATCAAAGGCTCCTGATTCCGAAATAGGCGGAATGGCCAATGTGCTTATATTCCCTAACCTTGATGCCGGAAATATCGGATACAAGCTTGTTGAGAGACTTGCAAAGGCTGAGGCCTATGGACCGATGCTCCAGGGACTTTCAAGACCTGTTAATGATTTATCCCGTGGCTGCTGCGCCGAAGATATTGTGGGTGTTGTTGCGCTTACCGCAGTTCAGGCTCAGCTGGTTTAAATAATATTTTGATATTTTTCAATTTTTTCTTGACAAAGGAATAGCACGCAGATATACTGATTTGGTGCGATTGACTATTAAATCGCCTGTCGCTTGGCGATTTGGCATATATGATTTGAAAGGTGGTGTAACAAATGTCTATTTGTCCTAAGAATAAGTCTTCTAAGGGTCATAGAGATCAGAGAAGAGCAAACTGGAAGATGAATGCTCCTACACTTGTTAAGTGCAGTAAGTGTGGTGCTTTAATGGTTCCTCACAGAGTATGCAAGGCTTGTGGTTCTTACAACAAAAAGGAAATCATCGCCCAGGATTAATAAGCATGATTTTTAGGTCCGTGTTGCGTTTCGCAGCACGGATTTTTTTATTTGATTTTTATATGGATGTCTTGTATAGTATTTGTTGGACTTTAGTCTTTATGAGGATGATACTATGGTAAGAGTAGCGCTGGATGCAATGGGCGGAGATAATGCACCCCTGGAAATCGTAAAAGGGGCCATTGAAGCCATAAATAAAAAAGATGATATAGAGGTCACTTTGTGTGGCCGTGAAAATGATATAAAAAAGGCGCTTGATGAGCTTTCCTATAAGGGAGATAAGATAAAAATCCTTAATGCCGATGAGGTCATTGAAACCGAAGAGGCTCCGGTTATGGCAATAAGACGAAAGAAGGAGTCATCAATAGTAAAAGGCCTTTATCTTGTTAAGAACGGTGAGTGCGACAGCTTCATATCCGCCGGGTCTTCGGGAGCCATCCTTGTAGGAGGTCAGCTCATTGTGGGGCGCATAAAGGGAGTTGAGAGACCGCCCCTGGCACCGCTTATACCTACTGAAAAAGGAGTAGCCTTAATAGTAGACTGCGGGGCTAATGTGGATGCCAGGTCCTCCCATCTTGTTCAATTTGCCAAGATGGGGTCCATTTACATGGAAAATGTTTTGGGCATCAAAAATCCAAAGGTCGGAATTGTAAATATAGGTGCTGAAGAAGAAAAGGGTAATGCGCTTGTAAAAGAAACATTCCCCCTTTTGAAAGCATGTCCTGATATCAATTTCATAGGTTCTGTTGAGGCCAGGGAAATTCCCCATGGTCAGGCCGATGTCATTGTATGTGAAGCCTTTGTTGGGAATGTCATTTTGAAATTCTACGAAGGTGTGGGTTCAACAATAATCAGTATGATATCCGGCGCGCTTAAATCCAATTTAAGATCAATGATCGGCGGACTTTTAGTTAAGCCCGCTATAAAATCGACACTAAAAGCCATGGATGCAACGGAATATGGCGGAGCTCCTCTTTTGGGGCTAAATGGCCTTGTCGTAAAGGTACATGGGAACTGTAAGTCAAAAGAAATATGCAATGCAATATTGCAGTGCGTGACCTTTAAGGAACAAAACATCAGTCAGAAGATTGCTGACCGAATAATCATTAAGGACGAATAAGAAAGGAAGAGAGAAATGGAATTTGAAAAACTTAAAAGGATTATTACGGAAGTACTTAATGTTGATGAGAGCGAGGTGACAATGGACACCAGATTTGTTGATGACCTCGGTGCTGATTCACTTGATGTTTATCAGATTATTATGGGAATTGAAGAAGAATTTGATATTGAGATTGAAACGGATGCGGCTGAAAACATTGTTACAGTGGGGGATGCTGTTGAACAGATAAGAGCAGCGATCAGTTAAAATATTACGGCAACTTAGAGTAGAGTTCCGGATTCGGGACTCTACTGTTATGTTATGAAGTTCAAAGG
>R03__coassemble_1021_pt1 | contig 14063 bp, 13 predicted proteins | sample R03__metabat2_high_PE_019 | metagenome-assembled genome bin R03
AATGAACACCGCAATCGCCGGACATGATGAGAAAATCAGCACATCCACAAGTCTGAGCCTCTCCCCTTTATCGATAGCCTTAGCAATGTGATATATGGTCATTAATACCGGGATAAAGTAATAGAGCAGGCAGATTTTGGAAAACAGGCCAAACATCGGTCCTCTGACATAACGTTCCGTTAATACCGAGCTTTCCGCAAGGGTCCATAGAAGCCCCGTGCCCATCATGGTAAGAACGATCAGTACCATATTTAAGATCCACGGTAGCATACATATTGTATAAAACAGACGTTTCTGCTTAAAATCTTTCAAAAAATGCAGGGAAAATAAAAACCAGGCAACCGGAAGAGTAATATATGTTATATAGAATAAAAGGTTCAGAACCGTGAATCTACTGATATTAAACCCATCTGCCGAAAGATATTCCATCAGCCAGATGCAGTCCATAATGACGTAAAGAGCAGTTGCGCCCACAAGCACATGTGAAACTCTCCAGTGCTCTCCACCCGGGATCAGTCGCTGGCGAACACTCAATGTAATTATCGCCAGAACAATAACTAAAAATATGGATGTAATGAGATATGTTGCACTCATAGCCTAATCACCTCAACATTTTAATTTCATCAGGTTCCGTGGAACTTACGCCTTTGACATTATAGCACAATCGCTCTACCGCAAAAACTGGATTGTCGCGTAAGGTTTTTTATCGGAATCGGAAAAAACAATATCCGTCCTGTCCTCTTCAATGGCAATCCCGGGATATAAAATATCACCTTCCCGTGCCTGCATCTTATATTCGGCTCGCAATTCCCGGACATGTTCCCCCTCCGGCAGAAAGCTCAGTGCTATTTCCACATACCTGCCGTTATTGACATGGCCGTTCGTATCTATCAGCTGTCGGGTTACGGGAATTTCCGCAAGCATATCAAGGCTTTCCGAAACCTTCAGTTTACGACCGCAATAGTCCATCTCCATGCGTTCATGGAGATCATATTTACTCATTTCAGGCAAGACTTTAGCCGGCCTGTTTGTCAGTGTATCGATCAGGGTCCAGAAACTGTTTGCATAGGCTAAGAGTTCCCCGGATTTTGTTTCCATTTTAAAGTTTCTGGATCCGAAGAACCCACGGATCTCATACGGAATTGTTGTTATGGTGACCTCCTCGCAGAGCTTCGGCATACGGTTTACGCATATCTGCCAGGAATTAAGAACCCACGCCAAATGACGTTCCCCTAAAAATCTCACCCCAAGGTCCAGATACTCCGAATGGAATACAGATGCGTCCTGAAAATAATCAAGAAGCTTTATCCAGGTCAGCTTTCCATCGGAATCCACTTCACTATATCGTATTACACTGTCAAATGAATATGCCATGATCTTCCTCTTTTCATTAAGCAATTTATTCTACACATATTTTTTCAAGCATTCTTTATTTTTAATTATATCATCCGTGTCCAGCCACTATAGTCAAAAATCATAGTCCATACTGATGGCTTCATATATCCGGGAATTTAAAAAGGACTCCAAATCGGAGTCCTTTTTTTAGCCTATCGTATTCTGCCTATCTCTCGTCCAGTTCCTTGTCCCTGAGCATTTTATCGATTCTGAAGTTGGTGCTGTTTATAGGGGCCTGTCCGCGTCTGAACACCCAGTTGGTACCCACAGGCATGTTAAGGATCTTCTTCACTGGGACATCACACCGTGTTGCCACTGCCGAAGCCGTATCTACATCATTACCCCCAAGGTAAACGTAGGTGTCGCAGTTTCCGATTATGGTCCTGGCGTCCGCGCCGTAGCCTTCTTCAAGCTGCCCTTCCGCCTGTATCATCAGCATTGTCGATATGCCTCTTGACCTTATCGAGGCTATCATCCTTGGGAACTCCGCAATTTTGCAGTTGGTTGCAAAATCATCCAGGATAAATCTTACGGGTACGGGAAGTGTATTATTCTTGCACCTTTTATCTGCCTGGTAGCAGAGCTCGTTCATGGCCTGGGTGAAGAACATATTGGCCAGACCGTCAAGGGATCTGTCCGTATCACTGACTACTACGAAGATTGCTGTTGGTTTCATGCCTATTTGGGATATGTTTATCGTATCTTTCTCGGTAAGATGTCTTATCTCCGGAGAATCATACTGACCTATCTGGGCATTAAGTGATATAAGTATTGATCTCAACGTTTTTCCTGCGGCTATTCTGAACTTTCTGTACTGCTTGACCGCATAGCTTTCCTTGTTTGCCTTTTCGGCAGCATCCATCATTCTGTCAAGAGGTGATTGGACACATGCATCATTTTCATCAATTTCACACAATGTCACCAGTTTCTGAATGCTCCCCAGATTCATGTCGCTCTTTTGTACTGTTTCGTACAGATATCCTATAAGCGACTGCAGCAGAAGCTCTGCGGACCGGTCCCAGAAAGGGTCCGCCAAATTTCCCTGGCCGTTTGCGTACACTATCATGTGTGCCATCTTGTTTATATCCTGCGTATTTCGGATATATTCAAAGAAATTGTACTTCTCTGAGTGTTTAGGATCTGTAAAATCAAGCTTTTTGACATCGTATCCCTGATTTTTAAGATAAGGACCGTACTTATCGTACAGATTGCCCTTCGGATCCGATATCACATAGCTTCCCGTCGCCTGCAACAGGTTCGGCGTTACTATGCTTCGGGTCTTACCGGAGCCTGAGGTACCCACGACCAGAACATTGTTATTAAGCTGTGTCTTGTAGCAGTCAAGGCTGAAAGCTACATCCTGTGCGATGATCATTTCATTTTTTCCCATGTCAAACCCTCCTGAGGCTTTAAACAACCATAGTTTCCGTGATTTTGTCGACGATTCCGAATTCAAGTGCCTGCTTCGCATTCATGTAATTGTCAAATGCGGTGGCTTCGTTTATCTCTTCAAGAGTTTTACCTGTATGCTTTGCAAGGATCCCGTTCGTTATCTCCCGTGTTTCAAGTATCGAATCGGATATTGCCTTGATTGAGGTGGCCGAACCACCAAGCCCCCTTGATATGAGCGGCTCGTGTATCATGACCTTTGAATGGGGCAGGATAAAGCGTCTTCCCTTCTTCCCTCCCGCAAGGAGTATTGCCCCCATTGAGGCCGCAAGTCCTGTACATATTGTATTGACCGGTGCGGTCGATGCCTGTATCACATCATACATAAGCAGCCCGTCGGTGACCGACCCGCCGGGGCTATTGATGTATACGTTTATCGGATCGTCTGATTCCGATTGAAGGTACATCATCTGTGTTACAAAATCATTAGCGCTTTCCGCATTTATTTCCCCCTGTATGTAAACCCTGCGCTTCATAAGTTCCTTGGTCAGAACATGTATCTGACTCATGCCATGATAACTTTCAACTTCAACCGTCGGTGTCCAATTGTTCATGTTTATTCCCCCTTTTCAATCCCTTTGGAAAAGCCTTAGCATCTTCTACTTGGATATCTCTTATCTGATTTGTATTATAGTTTCAAAACCTCATATAAAAAATAAACCGCCGGTATACTTTACCGACGGTTTACTTTTATCACTAGGCGGATTTTTCCACTCCGTTATATTTCCCCTTATAAACAGGAAGAGAAGGACTCCTGTCCTCCTCTTTCGTTCCCCTTAAGATGTCGTCGACCGTAGTCCCGAACAAAATACTTAAGGCATATAAGTTGTCAATAGTTGGGAGGCTGTCGCCTCGCTGCCATTTGTAGACAGCCTGCTCGGATTCGAACCCCATGAAGTGGGCTACCTCGGCAACCGTTAAGTGCCGCTCCTTACGCAGCTCTTTGATTCTTGCGCCTGTTTTGGTGGCGCTTAAGATAGGATACGTCATTGCTTACCTCCTTGTGTAAGTGAAGGGTTACAGGTTACACATCATCCTCTGCTTTCGCTATCGACACCGCTGTCTCCGGGGGATGCAAGGCTTGCTATTTGGTTGATATATGAATATATCACTAAATAAATCTTTTGTAAATACCCTTTTTTTATTTTTAGTTTTCACCCTATGACATAAGCCACAGCTTCTCCATCTTGTTGATCGTCATCTGCTGCATTGAAAGCAGATATATCCACATATTAGGATGCTCTGCTGCAACCTTTAAAAAGGCGGACTTACTTATATACATTAATATGGTATCCGGAGATGAAGCTCTTATACACACCTCACTTTTACAGTCCTCTATAAGCGACTCTATTCCCATTATGTCACCATTATGGGCCTTATATAAGGGATTCAGGAACCCATCATGGTCACATCCCATAACCAGGATGTTTCCTCTTATCGGTACGAGCAGTCCCTTTCCCATTCCGCCAACCTGGATAATGTCCTGTTCCTTTCTTAAGGGAAGAATAGCAACCTTCTCGGAGATCTCCGCGATCTCCCTGTTTGAGCATTCCCTAAACAACTCCATCCTCTTAAGGCATGCTATTTTTGCCTGCTGTACTCTGCTCATATTCGCATCAGGATCTTCTGTTGATTTTTCAACCTCGTATTCACTATCCGATAAGTTTGTTTTTCCTTTGAGAAAATCAAGGAGCATCCTACAGTACAGTTCATGAAGCTTATTTATGTCGAAGCCCTCAAAAACCCTTTCATCATAAACGTAACTAAATGTTGTCTGTTCTTTTGATATATCAAATATCATCGAGAATGGGCACATTTCCATGTTTGGGGCCATGAGGGAGTAAACTGTATTTTCCTTGATCCTTTCGAAAAAGCTATTGTACTTCTTCTCATACAGCAGATATGCGCTGACCATTGGAGTATGTACAAAATCAATTCCGATTGCGTGCTTAAGCTGGAGATTGCTGCAATTATCATATTTTTCGATTTTGATAAGCTGATCTTTGATTGATTCATACTGATCATTATTGTCAGCGCTGTTATCATAAATGATAGGAGCATAGGTGAGCATGCCTCCCTCATGCATATCCATCACAAGGATCTTGGATCCTTCATTTGCCTTGCAGGCAAGATGTCCCAGCACAGCATAGCAGGCTGATTTTATGCTTCTGTTTTCCTCTTCCAGGAATTTGGCAATTAGACTCTGAAGCTCTTCGCTTGCCGAGAATTTTTCAAGTGAAAGGTCAAAATTTTCTACCTGCTTTTGTACGGGAAGCTTTAATCTTGTTGAGGCAAACCTTGACTTCCAGTAGGCTTCACATGTTTTAAAGGTTGATTTTTCATTGCCATACATATCAAACGGCACTTCCTGATTATATCCAAACAGGCGTCTGTAAATGGAGGGCATGCTGCTCACACCACTCTCACATACGGAGAAAATCATCAGATACCTGTCACCCATATAAAAGAGCCTAACGTACATGGGATTGACCAGCTCGGGATCATATATCCTCACTCTCTCGGCAGCAAAAGCATTGTTAAGTACTGTCAGCTTTTTGTCCATTGTCATACCTGATAAGTTCTGCGCTGAGATGCATTCCGGTGGTACCAGACCCTTGAGCTTTTTTTGTAGATCTTCCTTCCCTACCTCTTTATCATAAAGACATATGTATTGTGAGTATAGCTTTATCTCCATTAGGTATCCTCCGCATTTTTATATTCCGGTGTTTTTGACCATATAGGTTAAATGTTTTTATAAGAGCACGACTGCTGTCAGAACAACAAATCCAATGAGTGATAAAAGTGTATATGCCGATATGGCTGAGGAGTAAAATTCCTTTCTGCTCTCCTCCTGTATATATAGAGGCAGCACGTATGGCGGCGGAAGTATCACCATCATTATAACCGAAAGTATCGTGAGTTCCTCCGCAAACACTCCTCCAAGGGATTTAAACAGTGCAATCACTATAGCTGCAAAAGCCAGCTGTAAAATCACGCGCATTACCATGGCCTGGCTTATTTTCTTATAATCAATGCCCTTGAACTTAAGCCTGTACCCTATAACTATTAATATCGCAACGCTTGTCGGCGCGGACATAAAATCACACAAATTCGATAATACCGGACCAAAAGACGTTGAATCTATTATCCTCCCCAGCCCTGTGAATCCGAAAAATATTCCTATTAATATTGCCACAAGAACCGGCGTCGTGAATATGCTTTTAAGCATTTCCTTTGGGCTCTGACTTTCTCCTCCCACGCTTTTTGCCATGGCTGTGTATATCGTAAATATTGCAAGAACATGCCCCATATCGATCATCGCAAAGGTTGTTATCTTATCAGATCCGAGCAGTATCCCCAGAAGCGCATATCCCAGCATGCCCGCCTCGTATCCCGTAAGCAAAAACGGCAGGTAGGCATCCTCCTTTTTAAGGAGCTTGCACATTAACTTTCCAACAAAAATCCCACCGGCCGTAACTAAAAAAAATGTCGCCGGAAAAACCAGAGTGTCCGGGCTTATCTCTGTTTTATAGAAATTTGCAAACAGATTCACCGGCAGAGCCACGTTCATAACAAGTGCCTGAAGTGCATTTGCTCCTTCAGCTGATATTATCCTTTTTTCTCTGAACAGAACGCCGACCAAAAGAGTCAATATAACCGGTAGGCACACTCGCAGCATTTCCATATTGTTCTCCCTTCAATTAATATCTTAAAATCCCCAATACCCTCTTGTCTGTTTTTGAGCTGATTTATCGGTTTTATTTCGTGATTTGTTTCATTTTTTGACCGTTTTAGTCACCATAATTCTTTATATAATCGTTCTCAATAAGTTCATTAAGATACTGGACCATGCTTATCTTTCTGCTCCGTATTATCTTTTGGGCCATATCCTTTATGCGTTTTTCAGTCTTTATCGTTATGATCGCCTGCTCGCCTTCATACATTTTAGGTCTGCCTCCGGCATGTTTTTGCCTCTTTTCAGGGGCAGCTTTCCTTAATGAATCGATATTTTGCGTAGGAGTTTCTTCCTTATATATATAGCTATCATTATATGATTCCCGAGTATCAGCATTCTTCTGCTCTGCATATACGACATCATCTCCCGTCTTATCAGTAGCTGCAGCTCCGAAGTTCATCATCCCCGACTTTAAGCTCTGCCTCTTTTTATCCGATGACTTAACCGGGATCTCGCCCATTATACTTTCTATACTTGATGATTTTGATATAGCCATTATTCATCCTCCCCCGCTAACAGTTCCTTTAAAAATGATTTGTAGTTAAGCGCCGTCGTGCAGAACGGTGCATATGTTGCAAGTGTTTCATTAAGCGCCTGTGACTCTCCTACCTTCACGCAGTCCTTGATGAGTGTCTTAAAAACATTGATCCCGTTCTGGCTCCCATATTCCTGTATCGTTTCTATACCGATCTTAACGATATTTGAAAGTCTCCCTACCCGACTGATCAGGATTCCCTCAAATTTAAGCTTTGGATTATGTCTCTTCTGAACCGACTGTATCAGCTTATTTACCTTAGTAAGACCCTGTATGGAAAATTTCTCCGCAGTTACCGGAACTATGATTGAGTCCGACGCTATCAGGCATGCAAGTAATATCTTGTTATCAGATGGATTCGTGTCAATGACTACCGCATCATAACCTTTAAGATTTTCCAGCGCCTCCTGAAGCTTATATACTCCGTCTATATCCGAGCTGTATTTTGACTCAGCTTCAGCCAACAGGGGATCACCTGCAATAATGTCTCCGATGCTTGTATGCTGGATTGCATCATTGATATCAATGGGTTTTGATGCAACTATAACATCATATAATGTTGCTTTTCCCTCGTACTCTCCCTGGTAATTGATTGTGGAGTTGCACTGTATATCAGTATCTATCAGCAGCGTTTTCATGTTGTGTTCCGTTTCTAAAAACTTTGCCATGTTAACTGCAAGTGTTGTTTTTGACACACCGCCTTTTTGATTCCATATCGTATATACTTTCATAAAACGTCCTTTCGCTCCTTAAGTGAAAATCAACTGCTCATAAATTTATGAATTTTGATTTTCACATTTTGAAACAGTTGTCACTATCTGTTTTTTATAATATATCATGTTGACATAAGTTTTTGCAAGTAATAACTAATATTTTATTAGTAATTATTATTTATTTTTAGTTAATACTTGTTTTTATTAGTAATTACTAATTTTTTATTTTTCCGGATTCAAGATGTATTTTTTTAATAGTATTTATTAGTATTATCTAATATTTATTAATAAAAACTCATTTTTCTCAATTTGCACGATTTTACCACCCTTGCCAGGAATGGATTCGTCTTTTTGTGTTTATGGGCTTATTTTTGAATTTCAGACCGTTATTTGCCGTGATAATTCCGTATTTCAATTACATATTAGTCATGTCAGACATGAAAACATATATATTAATCAGAATGTGCGGTTTGCAATCACGCTAGTTTATATTAGTATTAACTAGTTATTATTATTTTAAACTCAAAATAAAAATTATAATCATATGAATAAATCGAAATTAGATCTATTAAGTTTGTACTAGTATTTTATAGTTTTTACTAATATAAACTACAACGCACCCATTGTTGTTTTATTAAATATATAAACAACACTTTTAATTTATTTTATTTATTAAGCATGAGAGAAAACCCGCAAAATCAAGGCTTCCGGGCCTTTGATGGGAACAAAAACGTAGAAAGGAGGAAACGTAAACGTAGCAACTTAGATACCGAAACGTAGAAAGATGAGAAAATATGAAAAGAAAGATAGGAAATATTTTGTAGGCCTGCCAAAACAAAAGATAGGAATAAAAACGTAGCATGAAAGATACAAAAACGTAGGAACTTAATAATAAAAACGTAGAACGTGGGAAAAAATTCGTAGATAAGAACCGGGGTTTACTGAGAATATCTGACATAGCCAGTCAATTTTGCAACATTACCAGTTAATATTACGCCTTTTAACAAGAATCTGGCACTGGAAAAAGAGATAATTGATCCAAAAAGAAACAGGCAAAAGCGGAAGATGGGAATAAAAACGTAGATTAAAGTAAAAAAATCGTAGGTATAAATAGCAATGCTTATTTATCTGAAAAAAGCTGTATTTATGGGGTTTTTAAGAAACAAAAAGTCAAAGATAGGAACAAAAACGTAGAATAGTTAGGAATAAAAACGTAGTATAGGTCCCGATAGAAAACCCACATCCAGAGCAATGAGATTTATAAAACTGCCCATATAATCACCTTGATTAATAAAAGTAGGAATAAAATCGCAGAAAAAATAATAAACAGAAAAAAAATAAGATTAGCATCAATATATATAATATTAAAAGATAAGAACAAAAACGTAGATTAAAATTCTACGGATTTTTTCCTAAAATAATCAGGTAGAAAAATGTAGAAAACAAGAAACTTTTTGTAGACATCGGGAAAAAAGCGGTGTATACTTTCAAATGTATAAATAGGGAATACTTTTGTAGATAAGGGGTACAAAAGTGTAGATTTAGCAAAAGAGGGGAAAATGGCTAAGGACAAGTCTAATTATCTCGACGGCACCGTATATTCAAAAGCGAATATACTTATTAGTGCCAAATACCACTCAACCATAACTGAAAATAAGATAATGGCGCTGGCTTTATCCGATCAGAAAAGGATGATCAAGGATAAGGGCGGTACAATTCGTGTAAAGATTCCTGCGCATGAGATAAAAACCGCTCTCGGAGGTAACTCGGGCAGTTTTTACACCCTGCTTAAGGAAACCGCCAAGCAGATGAACTCAAGGCAGATAGGAATCGTAAATGAGGCAAATGGACAGTTTGCTTTCTTCCAAATCATCCAGACCTGCATATACGATCAGGGTGAGCTCAACATTACCTTTAACTCGGATCTTTCAAAATATATCAAGGATATCCAGGGACAGTTTACACTTTTGAACCTTCCTGTAATGCTGTCATTTAAGTCGGAATATTCCTTCAGACTGTATGAGATATTAAGGTCGAGAGCTTATAACCGAGACCCCAAGAGTAATAACGACACATGGGAGGTGCGATTTTCCCTGTCGGAGCTTCAGCTTCAGCTTGGAATCGTAAATGCGGAGGACAGTAATGCCAAAAAGGTCTTAAGCTATTCGGAAAACCCCGATTATGATAAGGCGGTGCAGGTTGCCAAGGACAAAAAGGAATCCCTCACTCAGTGGATGCCCTTTAAAAAGACCGTGCTAAACAAGGCCCAAAAGGAGATAAACGAGAAAACCGAGATCAATATAGAATACACGCCTGTGAGGGGTGGCGTAGGAGGAAAGATCCAGAGCGTGATCTTTAAGGTCACACTTAAAAATAAGAAACCGGAAGAAAAATATGAGGAGACGTTAAAGGAAGTCTCCATGGACGATTTCTATGATGCGGTCGTTGATGTCATTGACGAAAAGCTCAAGATGGCCGATATTAAGACCTTAGCTGAATGCTCAGGCTGCGATATCAATAAGGTCAAAAAGGCATATAAGCTTGCAAAATCACAGAAAAAAGGTGTTGAAAACCTCATTGGCTTCATGAAGGCGGCAATTGAGGAAGGCTATGAGGAGCCTGTTGTTGCAGAACCTAAGAAAAAGAAAAATAATTTCCAAAACTTCGAGGGCAGGAAATATGATTTTGATGCCCTTGAAAAAGAGGCGCAGAAATAACAGCAGAATATATTTATTTTAAGCGGAGCAGATTTTAATTATGAATTTCCATGTTCTTACGCTTTTCCCTGAGATGGTGCTTGAGGGTCTTAATACAAGTATTATAGGAAGAGCAATCAAAAACGGAAAAATCAATATAGACGCTGTTAATATAAGAGATTTTACGTCAGATAAGCATGGTAAGGTCGACGATTACAGCTATGGGGGAGGAGCCGGTATGCTTATGCAGGCTGATCCTGTTTATGGTGCCTACGAATCGGTCAAAAAAAACATTTCGTCTGAGGGCATCAGTGGCAGGACCAGGTGTGTGTATGTGACTCCCCAGGGCAGTGTTTTCAATCAGGACATGGCTGCTGATTTTGCAAAAGAAGAGGACCTTATCATTTTGTGCGGTCACTATGAGGGTATTGATGAGAGAGTTCTTGAGGAAATAGTGACTGACTATGTATCCATAGGGGACTATGTCTTGACCGGAGGCGAGCTGGCTGCAATGGTGATGATCGATTCCATATCACGGCTGGTCCCGGGAGTGCTTCACAATGGGGACTCATCAGTAGCGGAATCCTTCCATGGGGAACTTCTGGAGTATCCCCAGTATTCAAGGCCTGAAATCTGGCATGGAAAATCAGTTCCCAAGGAGCTTCTGACCGGAAATCCCAAAATAATCGATGCCTATAGAAGAGAAGAGCAGATAAAAAGGACTAAGGAGAGACGTCCGGATCTGTATGAGCGCTTTGCAGAGCTTGAAAAGGCAAAATCAAGAATGCAAAAGGCTGACAGATTCCTAAATATTGACATGATCGAGCATATAAACCGTGGCACGGGAAAGCTTGTTTATATGGATGATGACCAGATAATCATTGAAGATAAAAAATGCGGAATCCTATTTCATACGAGCACGGTGAAAAACGATGGGGAATATGATGTGGGAAAGCTTGCGGACGTGAGTGATTTTTTAAAAAATGCTCCCAAAATTGTTTTCCACCAGTTAGCTGAGGTTAAAAAATATCAGCAGAAGCTTAATATAAATATTAATTTTGTATGTAAAAATGTTGTATATACCCAGAGGGAAAAACTGCCCGTATCCGGACTGTATATGGCAGATGGAAGCCCCCTAAAGTCAGGGGAAAATGCCGGAATGTACATAAGAGAGCTTGATGAAAACGATATTCCGGATACATTGCGGCACTACACGTTCATAAAGGATGCGACATACACACCGAGGGCAGTGCGAGAGGGCCGTATGTACGGTGCTTTCTTTAAGGATGATAGTGAAGAAAAAATGGCCGGGTTTATTGGCATTCATGAAAATGGCACTATGGGAATGCTTGAAGTGTTTGAGGAGTACAAAAGACGTCATCTGGGTACTGCGCTTGCAACCTATATAATGAATGTATGCCTTAATAAGGGATACATCCCGTATGCTCAGATTTCTGAGGATAACATGACTTCTCTTGAAATAGCAAAACGCCGGGGAATGTGCATGTCGAAAACAGCCGTCTATTGGACTGATAAAATTAAATAAAATATGTGAATTTCTGTTTGATTTTTAACATCTATGGTGTAAAATAACTTTACTCAGATGCACGGACGCATGGGCTTTTTGCCTGTGCGTTTTTTGTTATTTGTTTGCTTTTTGGAGGGATTATGGGAATATCGGCATATAATTCCTATAAGAATTTTTCTCAAAACAGCATATCCGATCCGAACTACGAGCTGCGCCGCCAGTTAGAGGCCAGAAGGTCACAGCTTGATAAGCTCAACTCCAAGGAGGTTTTATCAAGCGAGCAGAGTACCAGAAAGAAGGATCTTGAACAGACGGTATCAATGCTCCAGGGGAAGCTTGATAAGCGCCTTGGCATCAGTAAGGATGAAAAAAATGAGGATAAAGAGCAGGTATCTAAAAGCTCTTATGCGCAGATGACTTTCCCGGAGGGGACGGTGATCAGTAAGAGCGCAGGGCCCATAACACCCTATTCGGCGAAAGCCCAGCAAACGCAGGATTCATATCTTAAGGGATTTTTCTTTGATGCCAGGATTTAATATGGGATTCGCTGAACAGAATATAGGGAAATAAAATCGTCCTCTTAAAAGTAAGAGGACGATTTTTATGTCATGTTATACAAAATCCATTACCGACAGATTTTCATAAATATTACAAGTATTTACTAACAAAAACTCATGATTTACGCAAAAGAGCTTTCAGAACTCCTCAATGCGATCTGGATTATTCTTACTATCACCGATGCAAGAACAAGATTTATCGCAAGTTCCACAATGAAGTTAAGACCTACAAATCCGGTGAGCATGTAAACACCAACGTTTGTAAATCCGGCAGCCTCACCCCATGCCCTTACGGTTGGCAGGAAGAAGAGTGCGCACCCTACAAGAAAGAGACCTGTATTGGTTACCGGTGCGGCGATTCCGGCGCATACAACAGCGGCTGTGCGGTTTTTCTTCTCAAGTGCCTTATAAACAACACCTGCCAAAAGACCGGCGCAGATACCCTTTGCAAATACAGTGATTATTGTTCCCGGAATGTTGATCGCCAGAAATGCTGCGGCATCGCCTGTTGCGAGCACCATAATGGCAAAAACAAGACCCAGCCATCCGCCTGCCCAGACTCCGTAAAGAGCGGCTCCGATGATGATCGGTGCAAGCACAAGGCTGATTGAGAACACTCCGAAACGGATGCTGATGGCAAGCGCCTGAAGTACTACGACTACTGCTGTGAGAATACCCATTCCCACAATGGTTTTGGTGTTCATTTTCATTGCTGTTCCTCCTTGGTAGAAGCCGATTGGCGGTCTTCTCGAATCAGTTAGAGCAATATCTGTTTTGATATTACCTGTCATAGATGCCTTTGCAGGTCACCTTGATCTATTGTATATTAAACTTATTGATGGCTTCAGTCAATATTTGTACCGGATTTTGAACATGTGGCGGTGCATTGCAATAATATAAGCCAAAGGAGGAATGAAATATGGATTACGGAAAAATCACAGAGGAAATAATAATCCAGGAGAAGGAACTGCTTTTCGAGCATTTTTCCAATGAAGATGCATTTGAACTGGGAATGATCATCTGCAATATGGCAAAGGAGAGAAAGCTTCCTGTTACGATAGAGATAACCAGGAACAGCCAGCTGATTTTCCATGTGGCTCTTGAGGGAACATCTCCTGATAATGATGAGTGGCTCAGAAGGAAGAAAAATCTCGTTACAAGAACCGGAAAGAGCAGCTTCAGGATCGTTACGGAACTTGGGCGTGACGGGGAAAACTTCGAAGATGTATATGAGCTTAAAAGAGATGAGTATGCTGCAGCCGGCGGCTGCTTCCCTGTAAATGTCAGGGGTACGGGTATCATAGGCACCGCAGCGGTATCAGGCCTTGAGATGTCCCAGGATCATGCACTTGTTGTAGAGGGGATCAGAAAGTTCCTTGGAAAATAGGGCCTTCAGATAATAATAAATCACCATTAAAACAGATCAAGCATGCTGTCAAGATACATATGCTCCC
>R03__coassemble_1025_pt1 | contig 14005 bp, 15 predicted proteins | sample R03__metabat2_high_PE_019 | metagenome-assembled genome bin R03
ACGGCCGAAAATGTGAAAGTTCTCGACATAACCGGAATCAGCATAATGGCCGACTACATGCTAATCGCTTCAGGCTCCAATAAAAACCAGATTCAGGCAATCTGCGACAACATTCTTGAAGCCATTCACAAAAACAATATTGTACAGCAATCGCTTGAAGGTTATGATTCGGCTAATTGGATACTTATAGATGCAGGCGATATTATAGTCCATATATTCGACAGGGAGAGCAGGAGCTTTTATGACCTTGAAAGGCTTTACAAGGACGGAACATATTTGACCTTATAATACAGATACTTCTAAATAAATTTCAGTAATAATAAAAAGACGCCGAAGGTACACGACATCTGCCTTAAGCGTCTTATTTATTTACACTGTGTATGTTGTAAATATACCAAAAGATAAATTAAAAATATTATCGCAAATAATATCAAGCCAGTGTCTTACATGAGCCTGAATACTCCGAATACACGTCCTAAAATCTCCACATGATCCACAATTATCGGCTCCATGGTGTCATTCTCAGGCTGAAGCCTATAATGACCGTTTTCCTTATAATAGGTCTTAACAGTGGCCGAATCATCAACCAATGCAACGACAATATCACCATTCCTGGCCACACTGCATCTCTCAACGAAGATCTGATCTCCGTTCATAATCCCTACATTGATCATGCTCTCGCCCTTTACCTTAAGCATGAAGCATTCGGAATTGGGAGCATATTCCGCAGGGATGGGGAAATAATCGGTGATGTTCTGAGATGCTAAAATCGGCTGACCTGCTGCGACAGTACCCACCACAGGAATCTGAGCCATCTCTCGTCTGGTGAGTTGAAAGGAATCATCAACTATCTCTATACATCTGGGCTTTGCGGGGTCTCTTCTTATATAACCGTTTTTCTCAAGCTTCTCAAGATGAGCATGAACACTGGAAGTGGAAGAGAGGTGAACCGCAGAGCAAATCTCCCTTACCGATGGGGGATAACCCTTGCTTAAAATTTCCTGTTTCATATATTCAAGAATTTCAGACTGTTTAGCGCTTATTTTACCTGTACTCATATAATAAACCTCCTCTATAGATCGATCTCAATCATCTTAAGAACAGATTAACACAAACGTTCGATAAAAGCAAACAAATATTCCGAAAAATTGTTCGATTTTTTTCAAAAAACATGTTGACATTCGAATTTCTGTTCGATATAATGCGTTTATAACGAACAGTTGTTCCGAACAAAATGTTCGATGAGGTAAAATAATGAATGACTATTATTTTGAGAGAATTGAAAACAGCAGATACGCCAGGGTTAATGGTTTAAGACATCAAAAAGTCTTAAAACTCCGCAGGATAAGGCACCTTATATTTATGGCGGCGCTATTTATTGCGATTGTTATCATATCAATGCTGTCTATAAGACATTTTACATTTGCCGACGATTCTGATATTAACGTCAGGAAGCAATACAAAAGTGTAATGATATATTGCGGAGATACTGTAAGTGATCTTTCCGAGGATTTTATCAGATTAGGATATCCCTCAAAGGAAGCGCTTCAGAAGGAGATATGCAGCATTAATTCCATTTCTCTTGACAGCAGACTTATTGCCGGTAATTACATAATAATTCCTTATTATGAGAATATCTATTGAGTTTTTAAGTAAGCTGTATTGTTAATAGGCACACGATGTGTATTTGGGTAGATAACCCCGGCCATGATTTTGAACCTATAACATATTGCTTTTACTCCAGCCTTTTAAGTCACTGTTGATAACGGCTGTAAATAATCTTTCCCTGACTCCGGGATTTTCGTTGTTAAGACTTTTTATGAGGTTCTTTACATATTCCCTTTTTGTATTTCCGTCAGCAGGGCATATTTTCTTTGAAACCGGAAACTGCATTTTGTTTTTAAATCCAATAACATCGCATTCGTTCATATACAAAAGAGGTCTTATTACGGTTATGCCGGTCCGGTCTAAATAGGTAAGAGGCGAGAACGTATGAAATCGTCCCTCATATATCAGTGACATCATAAGTGTCTCTATAACATCATCCTTATGATGGGCATAGGCAACCTTATTGCAGCCCCTTTCTTTTATAGCTTCATTTAAGGCGCCTTTGCGCATTTTAGCGCATAATGAGCATGGGTTTGATTCCTGTCTTTTGTTGAAAATAATATCCGAAATATCTGTTTTAACTACTGTATACGGAACTTCCAGGCTATCGCAGGTTTTCTTTATACTGTCAGTGTCAAGGCCCTCAAATCCAAGATCTATTGTAATCGCTTCAAGTTCGAATTTTTTAGGATAAAATCGTTTGAGTCCGTTAAGAGCGTATAATAATGTCATACTGTCCTTACCCCCTGACATACCTACGGCAATTTTATCCCCATCCTCAATAAGACAATAATCATCAACTGCCTTTCGTGTTATTGATAATACTCTTTGAAGTTCCATATTAAATCCTCATTATCCAATAAGCTTTAATTTCTAAGGTTCTGCATTACATTTCTTGATTCCTTTAATTCATCCTTATCGGCCTTAGCATATATGTTGGTTGTCGTAATATTCTTATGATTTAATTTCTTTTGAAGCAGCAATATATTATGATCTGTAGCACGATAAAAAGACATTGCAAAGCTTGACCTTAATTTATGCGGACTTAGATTTTCCGCCTTAGCCTCCGGAAATGCCGCATATGCGTATTTTTTAACAAGCAGCTCAACACTTCTGACGGTCAGCCTGTTCCCGGAAGTTGACGTAAATGCAGGAAAATTGCCGTTTTTAAGGGAATATCTGGCCTTTTGTTTATCGAAGTACTCCGATAAATAATAACCGCATTCATCGCTGAAATAGACGCTTTGTATATCTCCGCCCTTACGTGTTACAACAACACTGTGATCATCGAAGTTATAATCCTTAATATTAGAAGAGAGCAGTTCCGAAATACGAAGGCCTGTATCCAGTAATAATATGAATATGGCTATATCCCTGTCCTCATAAATTACATGCTGTTTTTGAGCCTTTTCGGATAGCCCGTTTCCCGAACGAATAACCTCAAGTAATTTATTCTGTTCTTCGTTTGTTAAATAAATAACAGGCTTTTCAGGAAGCTTTACCGATTCAGTGGCACTTACGGGATTTCTTGTCAATTTCTCATTTCTGATAAAGAAATTATACATTGATGATATGGATGCACGCCGGCGTTTTATCGTTGTCGCTTTATGAGCATTATCCTTATTTGTTCCTTTTAAATATGTCAAATACTGGTTGACCGACAATACGGGAACCTTTTCAAGATCCTCAAGTGTAAAGTCCTTAACCGATTTATCAGCATACTCAGGAGTAAAACTGCACAGAAACTCCAGGAAAAATTTGATATCGCGGGAATATTCAAGTTTTGTTAACGCGGTATTGTTATTGGATAAACTGTACACAAACGTGCTTATAAAATCCGGAAGATCTAAAAGAAGTGCATTTAACTGATCATTAAGAGTCATTTTATCGGCCATGGATTTACCCCTTTAATTCTTATTAAATCAAAAATCAGATAAATCATAAAATTTATCTGATTTAGTCCCCAAAAGGAATAATACCATATTACGGCCTTTTAGTCTATATATTTTTTCGCAAAACTGGAATTATGCGAATATTTCTTCGGAATCAAGCCATATTGTAAACGGGCCGGCATTCGTTAAGGAAACCTTCATATCAGCTCCGAACATGCCATGAGATGTATTAACCGAATACTCATTTTTGAATTTATCTATAATATATTCATATATTGCATTGGCATGATCAGGTTTACCCGCATTGGTAAAGGAAGGGCGGTTTCCCTTTTTGCAATCAGCATATAACGTAAACTGGGAGACTATAAGTATCTCCCCGTTTACATCCTTTAAGGAAAGGTTGGTCTTTCCGTTTTCATCCGGAAATATCCTAAGCCCAATGGTTTTCCTTATCATTTTATCTGCCACTTCTTCTGTATCGGTATCATTTACCCCGACAAATATCAGGTATCCCTTATTAATGGAAGATATAAGTTCATTTGAAACCGTTACGGAAGCGTTATCAACAACCTGGATTAAAAATTTCATAACATTCAATCATCCGCTTCATTATTATAATCTGAATTATACAGTGCCATAGCAGCTTCCTTTGCTTCCTGAGCCATCTCGCTTGCTGTATCACTGCTCTCCTTCTTCGGCGAAGCTTCCGGATAAATATTTTCGAAGGTCTTTTTAACAAAACGCAATTCGCGTCCACTGTTTATATCAAGTGAATCTTCGGAATGAAAATCAAAATGTTTGTAGTAATCCGTTGAAACCGGAAGGTTCTTTTTATCAAGTCTCTGGTTTATAAAGGTCTTTACTGCAGCATATATTACCGCAAAGACGGGCACTCCGATAAACATACCCAGAATACCGAAAAATCCGGAAAATACCGTTATCGCAAATATCACCCAGAAACTGCTTAAGCCTGTGGACTCGCCCAAAATCTTAGGACCTATTACATTACCGTCAAATTGCTGCAATATCAGAATGAAGACAAGGAATGTCAGTGCCTTCATAGGATTAATCATCAGGATTATTATTGCACTTGGAATTGCACCTATAAAGGGGCCAAAATACGGAATAATATTTGTTACACCTACAATAACACTGATAAGTGCAGCATAGGGAAACTTTAATATCAGCATGCATATATAACATAAAATTCCTATTATGATGGAATCCACCAGCTTTCCGGATATAAATCCTCCGAAAATCTTGTGGGCATACCTTGTATTATTTATCAGGTTATTGGCTCTCTCCTCTCTAAGCAAAGCATAAGTTATCTTTTTGGCCTGGGCACAAAACAACTCCTTATTAAACAAGAGATAAATTGAAATAATGATTCCGACAATGAACTTAACTATTCCGCTGAATATTCCCACGACGCTGCCAACAAGGGATGATGATACACCTGTCACAAACTCCTGAAGCTTAGGCACAGCGGATGAGGTAAACCAATTTTCAACATCGAGCCAGTTTTCTTCTGCAAAACTGCTAAGTTCCGGATTTTCATCAAGCAAAGCCATTGCCCAGGTGTTCAGGTTATTCATATATATGGGGATTCTTAATATAATATTCTGAATTGACTGAATAACCTGGGGAACGATCATATAAATAAGTCCATACAGAATAAATCCGAAAATTATCATGGTAAAAAGGATTGCTATGCTTCTGATAATTTTGAATTTGTTTTTGTATTCCTTATCCGGCTTTTTAAACCTATCGAAAATTACAGTAAGTATCTTCTCTTCTATGAACTTCATGAGAGGATTAAGAAGATAAGCCAAACCGATTCCAAGTATTATTGATGAAAAAACGCCGAAAAAAGACAATATGGAATCTCTTAAATCCGTTCCGAAAAACAATAAATAATAGAACAGGATAACTCCACATAAGCTTAAAAAGATTGTCATTCCACCTTTAAAATATTTAGGATCAGGTTTATTTTTCATTTCTCTTATCAAATTTCATTGCAAAGTCAACAATCAGGTCAGCACTTCCCTCAAGCCCTAAAATAGAGCTGTTAAGACATAGATCATAGGTCTCTGCCCTTCCCCATTTTTTGGAAGAATAATAGTTGTAGTAGCTTGAACGCTTTCTGTCCTTTTTGGTCATCATATCCTTAGCCTGAGCTTCGTTAAGGTTATACGCTTCCATGATTCTCTTGATCTTCCAATCATCATCTCCGTAAATAAAAATAGGAAGGCAGTTTGGATTATCCGAAAGTGCATAATCCGCACAACGTCCGACAATAACACAAGGTCCTTCAGCTGCGATATTTTTAATCGCATCAAACTGAGCCAGAAATACCTTATGGCTTATGGGCATATCAACATATGTATTGCCTGAAAACCCAAATGAGTACGTGTCCATTACCAGGTTATATAAAAAACTGTTTGTGGGCTTTTCATCATTATTTTCAAAGATTTCGGCACACATTCCGGATTTTTCAGCTGCAATCTTAAGTAATTCCTTATCATAATATTTAATACCCAGTTTATCGGCAACAATCTGACCAACCTCATGTCCGCCGCTTCCGAACTGTCTTCCGATCGTAATTATAGTATTCATAAAATACCTCCTTTGAAGTCAAATCTTTTAAAATATTATACCATCAAATGCAGGGTTTGGAAAAACAAAAAAATGGCCGGTAAAAACCGGCCATTTCAAAGGAGCTATCCTAGTTATTGATAAGCTTATCTTCTTCGTTATTCCAGCTGTAAAGCTTTCTTACCTCAGCGCCTACCTTCTCTGAAGGATGTTCTGAAGCAAGTTTTCTCATTGCATTAAAGTGAACCTTGCGTCCTGCAGGAGACATATCGAGTAAGAACTCCTTGGCAAAAGTACCATCCTGAATATCGGATAAGATCTTCTTCATTGCCTTCTTGGTATCCTCTGTGATGATCTTAGGTCCTGTAATATAGTCACCGTACTCCGCTGTATTGGAAATTGAATATCTCATTCCTGCAAAGCCTGACTGATAGATAAGATCTACAATAAGCTTCATCTCATGGATACACTCGAAGTAGGCATTTCTCTCATCATAGCCGGCCTCAACAAGAGTCTCAAAGCCTGCCTGCATAAGAGCACAAACACCACCACAAAGAACAGCCTGCTCACCAAAGAGGTCAGTCTCTGTCTCTGTTCTGAAGGTTGTTTCAAGAACACCTGCTCTTGCACCACCGATAGCAAGTGAATAAGCGAGAGCAATATCAAGAGCCTTTCCTGATGCATCCTGCTCTACAGCAACAAGACAAGGAACACCCTTTCCTGCCTGATACTCTGAACGAACTGTATGTCCGGGGCCCTTAGGTGCGATCATTGTTACATCTACATATGCAGGTGGCTTAATGCAGCCAAAATGTATATTAAAGCCGTGAGCAAACATAAGCATATTGCCTTCTTCGAGGTTCGGCTCAATGTCCTTCTTGTACATATCAGCCTGAAGCTCATCATTAATAAGGATCATTATGATATCAGCCTTCTTGGCAGCCTCAGCAGCTGTATAAACCTTAAAGCCCTGAGCCTCGGCCTTAGCCCAGCTCTTTGAACCCTCATAAAGTCCAATGATAACATTGCATCCTGATTCCTTGGCATTAAGAGCATGTGCATGACCCTGGCTGCCATAACCGATGATTGCAATTGTTTTGCCATCAAGTAAGGAAAGATTACAATCTTCCTGGTAAAAAATTCTCTGCATTTTAAAAATTCCTCCTATTTATATTACTAAGGCATTGCCAATAGTATTTTAACTAATCAAGGTGAATTACACCCTCTGCGCCTCTCACAAGACCTGCAAGACCTGTGCGTGCAAGTTCAAGAATCTCATATTCCGAAAGGAGATCAAGAAAAGCTTCTATCTTGGGCTGATTACCTGTAAGTTCGATCATCATTGAATCAGATGCCACATCAATAACCTTTGCCCTAAAAACATCTGCCAGAGCAATAACTCCGGGACGCTGCTCCGCAGAGGCTAAAACCTTAACCATTATAAGCTCTCTGTAAACGGAGTTTTCAGGTTTCAGCTCTCTTATATCCCTTACGTCAACAAGCTTTGCAACCTGTTTCTCTATCTGATCGAGAATATTCGCATCACCACTTGTTACAATCGTTATTCTTGTGAATCTTGGATCAGCCGTAACGCCTGCTGTTATACTTTCAATATTGTAGCCTCTTCTGGAAAAAAGGCCTGAAATCCTGCTCAGGACGCCCGATGTATTATCAACTAATAACTGGAAAACTTTCTTTTGCATTACCTAACTCCCAAAATATATTCAAACCGCAACTTTATATATTTTATAAACATTATCAGCCATTGTCAATTGCGATTATGAAGGGTCTGATAAATTACATTTCTGAAGTGCCAAAGTTCCGGTTCTTGCCACCTCAACAACACTTATCGACGCAAGCATTTTGATGAGCAGATTTGTTTTCTCTGGAGTATCGCATATCTGAAGTGTCATCTGATTTTTCGACATGTCGACAATGGATGCGCCTAAAATCTCGCATATCTCCATGATTTCCCTGCGATTGTTTTTTGTGTATTTAACCTTTACAAGCATAAGCTCCCTGCTTATGCTTTCAGATTCCGAAAAGGTTTTGATCTTTATAACATCTATTTTTTTATTAAGCTGTTTCTCTATCTGTTCAAGAGTACGTTCATCTCCCGAAGAAACAATTGTAATACAGGATACCTGGGGATCATCTGTCTCACCAACTGCCAGAGAATCGATGTTAAACGACCTTCGCGCAAACAGCCCCGCAACCTTTGAAAGAACACCTGACCGGTTTTCAACCAGCACTGAATAAAGTCTTTTCATACAAACCTCTTACTTAACAACATCCATTGGATCAAGCATAATTTCCATAAGCATCGGACCATCTGCCTTAAGAAAATCGGAAATCTTATCTGACATGCCATCATTATCATAGAGCCGCACAAAAGGTATATCATATGCTGCCGAAAGTTTGGACAGGTCCGGATTACCTGATAAATCTACAACAGAATAATGAGCACTGTAGGTATTATGCTGATATTCTCTCACAAGTCCCAAATAACCGTTATTGAACACAACTATTTTTATGGGAATTTTATGCTGCTGCATTGTTGCAAGCTCACACATTGCCATTTGAAAAGAACCGTCTCCGCACACGGCAACAACCTGACGGGATAAATCAGCAAGCTTTGCACCGATTGCCGCAGGAATAGAATAGCCCATTGTACCCATTCCTCCGGAGGTTAAAAATCTGCCATGCTTCGCATTATAGAAATAGCAGGACCACATCTGATTCTGACCCACATCAGCAACATACACCCCATCATCATCCATCTGGGATGATAATTCATCAATAAACTTTGCCGGGTCCACATAGCCTTCTCTTGGTGACTTTCTTATTTTCTCCTGAGACTTATAACCATTAAGTATATCAATCCATTCTGAAAAATCAGCGGAAAGCTCTTCTTTTGACAGATCATCAAGGATTGCCTCAATATCTCCGACAAGAGGGATGGAAGGTCCCACATTCTTACCTATTTCGGCGGGATCTATATCAATATGGATAAGTACCTTGTTTTCGGTAATAAGATCCGGCTGAGATACTGCTCTGTCCGCAACTCGTGCACCAATCATTATAAGAAGATCGGAATCATTCATTGCCTTATTGGCATATGATTTTCCGTTATTGCCCACCATACCGTAGTATAACGGGTCATCCGTTGGCATAACGCCTATACCCATAAGCGTTGATACAACAGGTATACCATGCTTATGTGAGAAATTCATAAGTTCATCTGCGGAATTAGATAAATGAACACCGCCGCCGGCACAGATTATAGGCTTATGAGACCTTGAAAGTTCATTAATAACCTTTTTAATCTGCACAGCATGACCTTTTATTGTGGGCTTGTAGGTTCTCAGACTAACCTCTTCGGGATATGAAAAACCGGATATCTTGGAGTTTTGGATATCAAAAGGCATATCAATTAAAACAGGACCCTTACGCCCTGTTGACGCAATATGAAATGCCTCTTTGAAAACTCTTGGAATATCCTTGGCATCCTTCACCAAATAACTGTATTTAACAAAGGATTCCGCAGCACCGGTGATATCGGCTTCCTGAAAAACATCAGAGCCTATAAGATTTGAATCCACCTGACCTGTAATACATACAAGGGGAATGCTGTCAGCATATGCTGTTGCAATGCCAGTTAATAGATTTGTCGCACCGGGGCCGGAGGTAACAGCACAAACCCCAACCTTACCGGTTACTCTTGCATATCCACTTGCTGCGTGCGCAGCGTTTTGTTCGCTGCGCACGAGAATGGATCTTATTTTACTGTTCAGGATACTGTTATAAAAGGGGCAAATGGCAACTCCGGGATAACCGAATATAGTATCAACGCCCTCTGACTCAAGACATTTAATAACTGCATCTGCACCTAACATTTTTTAATCAACCCGAACCTTTCTGTTACTTATTTTGTTTTTAATAATTTTGAAAGAGGAGCAACAATATCGCTTAAGCTCTTGATCGCATCATTTAAAGTATCAATATCAATTGATTCAAGCTTATCAACTGTTGCCGAAATGCTTGCCTCGGATGAAACAACCAAAGAGTCAACGTCCTCGATCATCTTACCGAAATCAACTGCAGCAAGATTTGCCGTAACTTCCTCAAGATTTGACATTACGCCGTTGGTCTCATCGATTATACCGTTGACCTCTGTTATGATTGCATCAACATCTGCTGTCTTCTCGTTTACAAATGTTACGATCTCGCTGACCTCATCAAGGGTTCCCTGGGTTTCGGTAATCATATCCTCTGCCTGTGCAACAATACCCTCTGCCTCTGTTAATAATCCCTGTACCTGATTGGCAATAGCGGTAACCTGAGGTATAACCTTAATAACGCTTATAAGCATGCATAAAACAAGTACAAGACATAAGATCGAAGTTGCCAGAGAAATTCTCATCTGGTTCTTCATATATTTAGCTGACTCAGCATTATCCTTCTTGATATCGCTTAATAACTCAGCAATCTTTTTAAGTTCCTCTGAATTCATGGCAGCAACCTTTTCTACAGCTTCATTTGTGTTTTCGTTTGTCATAGCCTTTACATCCTCCTTCGTAATAACCTTGCTCTCTTCTGCTTTTGCTACATCTTTGGTCTCAGGAGCGGCTTTCGTAATCTCCTGAGTTGTTGTTGCATTTTCTGCAGCAACCTTTGCCGTTGATTTCTTAGCTGTGCTTGTTTTCTTTGCAGCATCTGAAGTCGTGGCTGTCTTTTTAGCCGTTGTCGTCTTTTTCGTAGTAGTAGTCTTCTTTGTTGCAGAAGATGCCTTCTTCGAGGCTGTCGACTTTTTGGCTGTTGAACTTTGGGACGAAGTCTTCGCCTTTGTCGTTTTTGCCTTGGGCTTAACTTCAGCTTCCGCTGCCGTAGCCTTTGGCTTTGTTTCGGTTGATTTTGTTTCCGCCATAGTACCCTCCAATTTTATCTATAAGTTTTTACGCAATAGGGGTTTGCGTATAAAATCTATGAGATATTGTATCATAAAAAGCACATAATTTCTAGACAATTTAAGCCCCTATTTCTAGGGGCCAATTTAAGCAAAACACCATATGTTGTAAAATCAGTTTTTTAGTCTTTCCGGGCAGGTAAAGGTTGCATCCGGAGCCTTAGCTTTTATTTCCTCTAATATCTGTGCTGCAACATTATGTCCCGCAAGCTGTATAAGGGCAAGCTCTTTTCGTTTTTCGGCTATAACAAGATAGTCAACCTGTATTTCTTTCTTTTTAATGGGAACAACCATGACACGCCTGAATGCATATTTTAATGATTCGAAGGAAACATATCCATATTTTAAAAATCCCCGTTTAAAAAAAAGAAAACGATTTCCGATCAGAACATTTTCAAACTTCTTTGCGTTTTCAAAATCATTCTCAAGTTCCGATACCTCATATTCGCGATTATTAACCGATGTGAATTTCATAATCTTCCCCGCATTATTTAAGTATATTCAGTAAATGTTCAAAATACTCCGGAACCGGAGCAATTGTTTCGATATACCTCGCATCCCTTGGGTGCATAAAGCCAAGCTTATATGCGTGCAATGTCTGGCCTTCAAGCTTAAAGGGTGATTTTGCATTGCCATAAACCTCATCTCCCAAAACCGGATGGCCGATTGACGCCATATGAACCCTTATCTGATGGGTTCTTCCTGTTTCAAGAACGCAGGATACATAGGTATAATCTTTATATCTTTCAAGCACCTTATAATGCGTCACTGCCCTTTTCGAACTCGATGCATTAACCGACATCTTTTTCCGGTCCTGATTAGACCTTCCGATAGGTTTATCGATAATGCCGTTGTCATCAGGCAGAGTTCCCACAACGATTGCCCGGTACTCCCTGTTTATTGAATGCTCCTTAAACTGCATGGCAAGTGATTCATGGGCAAAATCATTTTTGCATGCAATGACCGAGCCTGTTGTATCCCTGTCAATCCGATGAACAATGCCGGGCCTTAAAACACCATTTATCCCCGACAGATTATCTCTGCAGTGAAACATAAGTGCATTTACGAGGGTTCCGGAATAATGCCCCGCCGCAGGATGAACAACCATCCCCTTTGGCTTGTTTACAACAACCACATCCTCATCCTCATAAAGTATGTCCAGCTTAATGTCCTCAGCAAGTATATCAGGCATTACGGAATCCGGAAGATTAATATCTATTTGATCGCCAAAGGAGCATTTATAGCTTGCCTTACAGCTTTTATTATTGACATTTATATTCTGCTGTTCTATGAGTTTCTGGATATACGACCTGGAAAGTTCCGGCAGTGACTCTGAGATGATCTTATCTATCCTCTCTCCGGCCATAATCTCATCAACTGACAGATCATACGTCTTCATTGTTATTCCTTTTTTTAAGCGGCGCCTTTAATGCACGGTCCAGTTTTTCAAAATCCTCTTCTTTAATGTAAAAGATCAGGTAAAACGCCAGTAAAACCGTACATACCGAGACATAGATGTCCGCAACATTAAAAATAGGGAAATTTATCAATGAAAAATAGATAAAATCAACAACATATTTCTGATTGATCCTGTCATACATGTTGCCAATGCCTCCGGCGGCAATAAATGTCAGCATGATCACCAGAAAGTTGTATTTTTTATCCTCCGGACAGAATAAGATAATATAGCAAACTGCCAGTATCACAATAAGTGCAATGATAACAAAAAGAGTCTGATGTCCGTCAAGCATTCCCCAGGCTGCTCCCGTATTGCCGTTTGGCAGATAATAAAGCTGCAAAGCTCCTTTTATTATCCATATGGAGTCCTTGCCCTCAAGATTGTTAACAGCCCAGATTTTTGAAACCCTGTCCAGAATAACCAGCACAGCGGCGCCGAGCACACACCACATCATACGCAAAATCTTTTTATTCATAATTCAGTCCCATTCAACCACAAGATTATTCAGAGCGTCCACAAGTTCCTCATCTGTTACGTCATTTACCGTTACCGCCTTGCCTATCTTTTTAAGGAGAATAAAGTTAAGCTTTCCGTTTATCTTCTTTTTATCATGGGAAACCGCATCCAGAATTTCATCCACGTTAAGCTTATCAACGGATATAGGAAGGTCAAAGGGTACGAACATATCCCTTATTTCATAGAATTCTTCCATGGAAAGCATACTCCTTTTGTAGGAGATATATGCCGCACAGACCATTCCCAGGGCAACGCTTTCTCCATGATTAAAGGAAAATTCAGATGACTTTTCAATGCCATGTCCCAAAGTATGACCAAAGTTTAAATGCATCCGCTCACCCTTTTCAAAAGGATCCGCCTCAACAACCCGTTGCTTAACGGCATCGGTTTCTTTGAGCATATAAAGCACGGAATCCCTGTCAAGCTCATTGATCTTATCAAAATTAAGTATCAGCCACTCGTAAAATGATGCGTTTTTAATGAGTCCGGCCTTCAGTATTTCAGCCATGCCACAGGCAAATTCGCGTTTCGGCAATGTTAAGAGGCAGTCCGCAGACTCATACACCAAAGACGGCATATACATGGAACCCACGAGATTTTTATATCCGTCAAGATCCACAGCGCACTTCCCCCCTATTGATGAATCAGCCATTGCAAGAAGGGATGTTGGTATCTGAACGAAAACAATGCCCCTCATATATGTGGAAGCAACAAACCCCGTAAGGTCACCGACTACGCCGCCTCCTAAAGCAATTGCAAAATCACTTCTGTGAAAGTCATTTTCTTTCAGAGTTTCCCAGGCTTTAACTGCATTATTATAATTTTTGCTTTCTTCTCCGGCCTCAATAACAAACGAATGAACCTCCGCGAAAACATCACCAATAAGCTCGCTGACTTTATCGAGGTATAAGGGAGCAACATTTGTGTCAGATATTATAAGTGCCTTGGGCATTTTACCATCAGTTAATG
>R03__coassemble_1042_pt1 | contig 13854 bp, 11 predicted proteins | sample R03__metabat2_high_PE_019 | metagenome-assembled genome bin R03
GAGCATTGCAATCTCGTCAGTCTCTTCCATTCCAAAGATTTCAGCAACCTCGATTGCATCACTTCCCATTTGAGAAAAGCTGGTCAGCAGGATCGCGAGTCCCTCTGATGCTGTATTAAGGCCGTTAACCATTTCCTCAGTATAGTAATAAACCTCATGGATACCATGCTTAACGGTTCCTTCTGTAAGATCAAGTGCTACAAGACTGTCGTAGCTGTCCATATAGATCTGCATTCCCTCATTATACTTAGCTTCAGCCTCGGCGATTGCTTTCATGGCATTATCATCGAAGTTCATAACATTGCCAAGTGCACTGCCGTTGTAAGCCTCTTCGATGCTCTCAAGATCAATTTCTTCAAAAGGAATAGACTGGAAGTTAGCCTGGAGTTCGGCAACAAGCGCTGCAGTATCCGCTGTAGTATCTCCCAGTTCGGCAACAGTATTGCTGATACTGTCAATATCACCCTCAAGCTCACTTAAGTCTCCCGTTTTCTCAACAATTGTATTGACATCGTTTGATATCGTGTCAACGCTTGAAACAATACTGTCAACCTGCGACATATCAACCTCTGCGCATCCGCACAGAACAACCATTGAGCCTGCCAGTGTTAAAGCCAATAATTTTGAAATTTTTTTCATTTTCTGCCTTCCTCCAAGTAGTAAGTCCCCAACTACCACACCATTATATAACAAAATATCCCCATCCCGCAATTGCGAAAAGAGGATATTATTGTATAATTTAACGGTTTTTATAAAATTTTCAGAAAATTGTGGACACCTTGATGGTCTGTTCTTCCAAAACGTCCAAAAGTACCTTAACCGTATCAAGAGAAGTGAACATGGTCACTCCGTTCTGGGTTGCGGTATCTCTTATTGCCGCACCGTCCTCATAATGTACTCCGGATAAAATGGCCCTTGTGTTGATTACATAGCTCACAGCACCTGATTTTATGGCATCTAATATTTCCTCTGAGCCTTCGGACAGTTTCTTTCTTATCCTTGCCTTGATTCCGTACTTATGGAGATACTCTCCTGTAAGGGATGTGGCTTCAATGTTAAAACCCATATCATAAAAACGCTTGATAAGAGGCATTGCCTCTATCTTATCCTCATCGGCAAGGGAAACTATGACAGTTCCGTAGTTAAGAAGCTTAATACCCGATGCAGTCAGTGCCTTAAACATTGCTCTGTGAAGTTTTTCATCATATCCTATGGCCTCTCCGGTTGATTTCATTTCAGGCGATAGATAGGCATCCATTCCCTTAAGCTTCGAGAAGGAAAAGGCCGGAACCTTACAGCACCATCTTTTCGACTCTTCCGGATATATTCCAAAAATCCCCTGTTCCTTTAAGCTTATGCCCAGTATAACCTTCGTTGCAATATCAGCCAGGGAATAGCCTGTGGCTTTTGATAAAAACGGCACGGTTCTCGAAGACCTGGGGTTAACCTCGATAATATAGACGTTTTCCATATCATCCACAATGAACTGGATGTTATAAAGCCCCACAATGCCTATGCCCAGTCCCAGCTTTTTGGTATAGGTCAAAATCGTCCCCTTGACTTTATCTGAGATGGAGAAAGGCGGATAGACGCTTATGGAATCTCCGGAGTGGACACCTGTTCTCTCAACAAGTTCCATTATCCCCGGTACAAATACATCCGTTCCGTCGCAGATGGCATCAACCTCGACCTCTTTCCCCCGAACATACTTATCAACCAGTACGGGTTTGTCAATATCAACCTCAACAGCGGTTTTTAAGTAATGTCTCATATCCTTTTCCTTGGATACGATCTGCATTGCCCTTCCGCCAAGCACAAAGGAAGGACGCACAAGAACGGGATAGCCTATCTCCTCTGCTACCTTAACACCGTCCTCAATGTTGGTAACCGCCATACCCTTCGGCTGGGGGATATTAAGCTCCAAAAGCAGTTTTTCAAAGAGATCCCTGTCTTCTGCCCTTGCGATTGCATCGCAGTCCGTTCCGATTATCTTAACTCCGTACTCCTTCAGGGGTTCTGCAAGATTTATTGCAGTCTGGCCTCCCAGAATAGCTATAACACCCTCCGGCTTTTCAAGCTCGATGATGTTCATAACATCCTCAACGCACAGCGGCTCGAAATACAGCTTATCTGAGGTTGTATAGTCAGTTGAAACCGTCTCCGGATTATTATTGATTATTATGGCCTCGTAGCCTGACTCTTTAATAGTCATTACGGCATGGACTGTTGAATAGTCAAACTCAACACCCTGGCCTATTCTTATAGGTCCTGAGCCCAGAACGATTATCTTCTTTTTATCCGATATTATTGACTCATTCTCATCCTCATAGGTCGAATAAAAATAAGGAACATAGGAATCAAACTCCGAAGCGCAGGTATCGATCATTTTATATACCGGAAGGATGTTATGTTCTCTTCTGTAGTCGAATACCTCATGTTCAGTCATACCCCACAGAATACCGATTTCCTTATCCGAAAATCCCATTCTTTTGGCTTCTTTTAGAATCGCAGGATTCCTCTTACTATCTGCAAGACGTTTTTCCATATTGACGATGTTTCTGAACTTTCTTACGAAGAAAACGTCGATTCCGGAAAGGAGGGCTATCTCATCCTCCGAAACGCCCTGACGCAAAAGCTCAGCAATGGCATAAATCCTGTCATCGGTTCCGATCCTTATGTAGTCCTTAAGCGCATCCGTTTTCCAGTCATCAAACTTATTGTGATGCAGATGGAAAACACCTATTTCAAGAGACCTGATTGCCTTTAAAAGACTCTCCTCAAGAGTTCTGCCCACACTCATGACCTCACCTGTGGCCTTCATTTGAGTGCTTAATGTATTATTGGCATCATTAAACTTATCAAAGGGGAATCGTGGCATCTTGGATACCACATAATCAAGAGCCGGTTCAAAGGATGCCAGCGTGTTAGCCAGCATTATTTCATCCAGTCTCATGCCCACTGAAATCTTGGCAGATACCCTTGCGATTGGATATCCTGATGCCTTTGACGCAAGGGCCGATGAACGTGAGACCCTTGGGTTAACTTCAATAAGATAATAGTCAAAGGTTTTGGGATCAAGAGCGAACTGCACGTTACAGCCTCCCTCGATTTCCAGCGCTCTTATTATCTTAAGCGCCGAGTCACGGAGCATGTGATATTCCTTATTTGTCAGTGTCTGTGAAGGACAGACAACAATTGAATCTCCTGTGTGGATTCCAACAGGATCGATATTTTCCATATTGCAGACGGTAATGGCCGTATCATTGGCATCCCTCATTACCTCGTACTCTATCTCTTTGTATCCCTTGACTGATTTTTCAACAAGGACCTGATGAACCGGTGACAGTGAAAGAGCGTTTTTAACAATATCCCGAAGCTCCGTCTCATTAGAGGCAAAGCCACCGCCTGTTCCGCCAAGTGTGAAGGCCGGACGTATAACCAGCGGATACCCTATCTTACCTGCCGCATCTATGGCTTCTTCCATGGACTCGGCAATCAGAGAAGGCAGCACCGGTTCTCCGATTGACTCGCACATTTCCTTAAAAAGTTCTCGGTCCTCTGCCCTTTCTATACTTTCTGTCTTGGTACCTAAAAGTTCAACATCGCATTCCTTTAAAACGCCCTTTTTCTCAAGCTGCATCGCAAGATTTAATCCTGTCTGTCCGCCGATCCCCGGCAAAATCGCATCGGGACGCTCCATACGGATTATCTTTGCCATGAACTCAAGGTTTAATGGCTCCATGTAGATCTTATCTGCTATTGTCTGGTCTGTCATTATGGTCGCGGGGTTTGAATTGCATAAAACAACCTCATAACCCTCTTCCCTGAGGGCTAGGCATGCCTGCGTTCCTGCATAGTCAAATTCAGCGGCCTGTCCGATAACAATGGGGCCTGACCCGATAACCAGGATTTTCTTAATATCAGTTCTCTTCGGCATCTTATTTTCCCTCCCTGAACTTGTCCATATTGCTTATAAAGGTATCAAAAAGATACTCCGAGTCCTGGGGACCGGGCGCAGATTCGGGATGGTACTGTACCGAGAAAACATAGTCCTCATCACACTTTACCCCTTCCACCGTATTGTCAAGAAGGTTTATGTGGGTGACCTTAAGGCCTGTTTTCTCAAGGCTTTTTTCATCGACCGCATAGGAATGATTTTGCGAAGTGATCTCAAGATGTCCTGTATCCAGGTTTTTAATGGGATGATTGCCTCCCCTGTGGCCGAACTTGAGCTTATAGGTTTTTGCACCATACGCAAGAGATATTATCTGATGGCCCAGGCAGATTCCGAAGATGGGAACCTTCCCTATCAGATTTTTGATGGTTTCAATAGTTGCAACGTTATCCTCTGGATTTCCGGGACCGTTTGATATAAATACTCCATCAGGCTGAAGCTTCAAAATAGCCTCTGCGGAAGTATCCCAGGGGACAATTGTCGTCGCAAGTCCATGTGCTGAAAGCTGCCTGGGAATGTTTCTCTTCATTCCGCAGTCAATCGCAACCACCCTGTAGTTCCTGCCATCAGCAGGTTTTCCCTCACCTTCGGCAAAATCACTCATCCATTCGGTCTTTAAAAGCTCATCCTCCGAAGGCTTAAACTCGAATATTTCCTTTGTACTGACTCTTTTGACAGCATCAGTAGGCATGGTCCAGGTCTTAAGTTCTTCGGAAACTTCAGATGCATCTGCATCCTCAGAGGTTATCATTGCCCTCATGCTTCCCACGTTTCTTATATGTCTTGTAAGCTTTCTCGTATCTATTCCCTCAACACCTGCTATGTCATATTTTTTCATGACCTCTGCAAGGGTATTTACACATCTGAAGTTTGAGGGCTCATCACAGTACTCTCTTACGATGAGACCGGACATGGAGGGGGTTATGGTTTCATAGTCCTCCCTACAGCACCCATAATTACCTATCAGGGGATAGCACATTACAACCGCCTGGTCCGTATAGGAGGGGTCGGATAATATCTCCTGATAGCCAACCATGGAGGTGTTGAATACGATCTCGACTTTCTTATCGTTCATACTTCCAAAGCCGTAGCCTGAATATTCACTTCCATCCTCGAGGATGATCTTCCTCTTGATTTTTTCGCTCATGATTTCTTCCTTAATCCTATTTTAAAAAAGAGGCACTTCGAGCCCTGCTCGAAGCGCCTTTGCTTCATTCTTAACCTTTAATAAAATTAACACCTGTCTGCTCTGCACAGGAGTTTTATACTCCCTTGGGATTAGGTCCGAACTGATTGTCGCCGGGCTGTGAGTCCGTGCAGCAGTAAACAATAACAAAGATCCATCCGACAATGGGGATAAGAGACATGAGCATCCATGTCCACTTCTTGCCGATATCATGAAGTCGACGAACAAGTACTGCAAGTGAAGGAAGCAGAACTGCAAGTGCCCAGATGTCAACAAGAATATTGTTCCCGATAATAACGCAGATTATTGACAGAACCGTTGATACGATCATATCAAAGAGATAAAAGAACCAGTACTCTGATCTTCTTGCACGTCCGTTAAAATCAACATATTTCTTGAAACAGGTTTTGATAGCATCAATAAAGCTCATAAATTTTCTCCTTTCAAATTCAGATGCTTTAACATCTCACAATCTGACGAAATTATACTATATATTGTGGTGCAAAGTAAACACCCGCAACAAAAAAATACAATATATTACAGATTTTTTGAAACAATCCCCATAAAATATAAAGGAGAATCGCCAGTATTGACAAGGCTGTGGCTGCCTCCCTTGGGGCAGAAACTAACAGATCCTGCACTGACCGGATATTCACTGTCTCCGTCAAGCACCTTACCTTCTCCACCGAAAACATAAATTGTCTCATTTGAGTCAGGATGAGAGTGTCTGCCCACGCAGCTTTTCTTTTCAAGATAACCCTTAAGGACTATAAGGTCATTGCTCTCGAAGATGCGAAGCACTGCAGCCCCGTCTCCCTCCTTAAAGTGCTCATATCTCTTCTCTTCCACTTTGCTTAAATCAACATTCATTTTAAAATGCCTCCAAATTAAATAACTTAAGATATTTTAATTTTCTGTTCACATCTGTCAGCTTCCGCTACTTATCAGATCCTATGCTTTCAACTTCATAGGGCGTTGACTGATATACGTAGTAGTTAAGCCAGTTGGTATACAAAAGCTGCCCCGTTGATCTCCAGTTAACAACAGGCTTTCTGGCCGGATTATTATCCGGGAAGTAATTTTCGGGGATTTCAGGGTCCAGTCCCTTCTCCACATCCCTGTGATATTCATCGGACAGGGTATTGGCATCATACTCAGCATGACAGAAAACATAAAGCTGCTTTGAATCAGTGCTCTTAACAATCGTAACTCCTGCCTCCTCGGAGTCCGCCATGATCTCAAGCTCAGGGAATTTTTCAATGTCCTCTTTCTTTACATATATCTCCCTTGAATGTGGTGCGGCGAAATTATCGTCAAAGCCGCGGAACAGCGGTGAGGTTCTCTTTAATATCCTGTGCTTATATACACCTGAAAGCTTTTTGTCAAAGTACTCATGGTGTATCCCGTAATGATGGTACAGCCCCGCAAAGGCTCCCCAGCACAGATAAAAGGTTGAATGAACGTGCTTCTGTGCCCAGTCCATAATTGCGCAGAGCTCCTTCCAGTATGCAACATCCTCATACTCCACATAGGCAAGAGGTGCGCCTGTTATGATCATACCGTCAAACTTACGGTTTCTGATCTTATCAAAAGTTGTATAGAAGGAGTCCAGATGATTGGTATCCACATGTGTGGGTCTGTAGCTTGCAGTCTGCAGCAGCTCCACATTGACCTGCAGGGGAGAATTGGAAAGCTTGCGCAGCAGCTGTGTTTCCGTGGTCTCCTTGTTGGGCATAAGGTTAAGTATCAGGACATTAAGCGGCCTTATATCCTGATGCATTGCCCGGAACTCCGTCATTACAAATATATTCTCGTTTTCAAGTATTGCCTGTGCCGGCAGTGAATCCTTAATTTTAATCGGCATTATCAAACCTCCTCGTATAGCTGCATTTAATCAAAATCAAAGTTTTTGAAATAGAATAACTATCGTTATGATTATCTAAGATATGTATTAACGAAATCTTCTTCCGTCATTATGGGAATTCCAAGTTCCTTTGCTGTCTTATTATTGGACGATCCGGAATTAATATCATTATTTACAATTATAAATGTACATTATGAAACAGACCCGGCGACTCTGCCGCCTTTTGCCTCTATTTCCTTTTGAAGATCCTTTCTGTTAGCATACAGATTAAGAGATCCTGTTACAACAACACTCCTGCCTGTAAGTTCACTTTCAAGATCAATGCTCTCTTCATCAGCAAACCGCACAAGCCTACACAGCCTTTCTATTTCCGCCTTATTATCCTCTGAAAGAACATATTCCTCGTATGATTTTGCGATAACATCGCCTATTCCTTCAACAGCCGTAAGATCATGGGACTTAAGAGAAAAAATGCGGTCCGTATCATAGTCAAAAGCCCTGCAGATAAGTTTCGCATTGGCAAGTCCCACCCCTAGAATACCAAGGGAATACACGAAATTGGCCAGATGGACATCCTTTGATTTTTCAAGGCTGTCACAGAGATTATTATATGATTTTTCTCCCAGGCCCTCCATGCTTATGATATCATCTCTGTGCTCCGGAAGCCTGTATATATCCGAAAAATTCTTGATAAAGCCCAGGTCAACGAACTTCTCAAGAGTGGCCTCGGACAGGCCGTCAACATTCATGGCATCCCTCGACACAAAATGGGAGAACTTTTTGATCTGTTTGGCAGGACACTCGGGATTTAAGCAATACAGGCTCTTAGCCTCCTTAATGACTCTGATCCCGGTTTTACCTCCGCAGCAGGGGCAGGCATCCGGTATTGTCATCTTATTGCTTCTGGTCAGATTATCTGCAATCTGCGGGATGATCATGTTGGCCTTATATACCGTTATTTCATCTCCGATTCCCAGTTCCATCTCATCCATAATGCTTAGATTATGGACGCTGGCCCTTGACACCGTTGTGCCCTCGAGCTCCACAGGCTCAAATATTGCCACCGGATTGATGAGGCCCGTTCTTGAAGGGCTCCATTCTATTTCCAGAAGATGGGTGTTTCTTATTTCGTCAGCCCATTTAAATGCAATGGAATCCCTTGGAAACTTTGCGGTTCTGCCAAGAGACGAAGAATACTCAAGATCGTCATAGGTAAGCACCAGGCCATCAGAAGGGATGTCAAAATCGGCTATCTTGTCGGCATAGGCCTGAATTTCCTCTAATATTGTATCCTTTGATACCTCATGATATTCAACACACTCAAAGCCCTGTTCTGCCAGAAATTCCATCTGTTCATGCCTTTTATTAAACTCAAGGCCCTCTGCAGATACAAAGGTAAAGGCATAAAATCTTACCGACCTTTTCGCGGTTATCTCATTATTAAGCTGTCTTACCGATCCCGAGCACAGGTTTCTGGGATTTTTGTATTTTTCATCAGGATTTGAGATTGAATCATTGATCCTGTCAAAATCAGAATAGCTGATCACTGCCTCCCCACGTAATACAAGCGTCTCTTTAAAAGAAATCGAAAGAGGAACATTAACAAAAGTCCTGGCATTATTGGTTATTACCTCGCCAATCTCTCCATTTCCCCTCGTAACGGCCTTTGAAAGCGTTCCGTTTTCATAGGTAAGTACTATCGTCAGTCCATCAAGCTTCCAGGAAAGCAGCGCTTCCTCGTCACCTAACCAGCTTCTTAGTTCCTCTCTGTCCTTGGTCTTATTAAGGGAAAGCATGGGAGATTCATGCCTTTCCTTTGGCAGTTCATCTACCGACTCATATCCCACATTTACCGTAGGCGAATTAGACATGACAATGCCTGTTTTCGTCTCTAACGACACAAGCTCATCATACAGTCGATCATATTCAAAATTACTCATGATCTCTTCATCGTTCTGATAGTATGCTTTTGCAGCCTTATTGAGAGTTTCAACAAGCTCTGCCATCCTTGTATTTTTATCCATACCTCACCCGCAGTAATAATTATCGCAGTTGCCAAACCGTCGTTTAAATAACTTAAGATATCTAATTACTTAACACTTCCGTTTTTGCTCACTCTGTTCTTAAGTTCCCTGATTTCGCTCTCGCTAAGTTCCCTAAAGCCTCCCTCATCAAGGTCGCCAAGCTGTATGTTTTCTATTCTGACTCTTTTAAGGAATCTAACATGATAGTCATACACACGACACATACGTCTGATCTGTCGGTTAAGACCCTGCTTTAAAACAATTGTAAAGGTAACGTCAGATATTTTTCGAACCTTGCAGGGTTTTGTGGTAACCTTCAGGTCCTCAAGGTACACCCCTCTCTCTAAAGCTTCAATGAACTCATCCGTAAGTGGTTTTTCAACTCTCACCAGGTATTCTCTCTCGTGGCCATTGGCACCTTTCATTAGCTTCTGCATAAAATCGCCATCATTAGATAACAGCAGCAATCCCTCAGAATCCTTATCAAGGCGTCCGCAATAAGTCACACGAACCGGATAATCTATGAATTCCTTAAGGTTATTTTCCTCGTCTGTATTAGCTGTACATACTATTCCTCTGGGCTTATAGAATGCAAGATAGACCTTCTCATCCCGCCCCTTAACGTTTTTTCCGTTAACGACAATCCTGTCCTTATCGGTCACCTTCATTCCGTTTTCGGCTTTAGTGCCGTTAACGGTTACCTTGCCTGCTTCTATAAGTGCGTCGGCTTCTCTGCGTGAGCATATCCCCGCCTGGGCCAAATATTTATTGATCCTTATTTCTTCCATGATATCCCGTCCTCAGTTTCAAAGAGGCTGCCCGGCACAAACCCGGCAGCCTCTGTAAGTTCAGATCCGAACAATTTTACTCAACGTAATCGGCCTTTACATAAGCCTCCTGACCCTTGTAATTGATCTTACACCAGCCATTCGCAGTTTCAATAAGCTCAAACTGCTCTCCTCTGTGGGCTGTTGCAATCTTCTCTCCGGTCTCGGAAGCCGACTTACGTACATTAACATTCTCCGTCACGGTAACAGTTCCACCGGCCTGGGTCTCAGATGAGGTGTCGCCCTCTGCACTTTCCGTTTCAATAGGCTCTAAAAATTCCGATTTAATATATGCCTCCTGGCCGTTGTAATCAATCTTACTCCAGCCGTTTTCCATTTCCTCATATCTGGTATAAACATCTCCCACAGCTGTCTTACCGAGAGAATCCGCATCAGTACTTGCCGAAGCTCTTATATTAACGTTATCCCCTGTACAACGGACCTGGGTTGCAGATGCTGCAAGAGCATCGGCCTGGGCCTGAGCCTCTGCCTGGGCTGCCGCTTCAAGCTCAGCCTGCTGATTCTGGGCAAGTATCGCCTGGGCGCCCTGGTTTATCTCATCCTTAAGAGTGGCAACGGCGTTTGCAAGCTCATCGTCCTCTTCCAGAGCATTATTATAGTCAAGTTCAACCTGATCTATGAGCTCCGCAAAATCCTTCTGGGCAACAAGTTCAAGGATATAAGCTTCCTCATCACTTGACAGATTTCCACTGTTAATATAAAGTGCTCCGGACTCATTGGTGCATACATACAGTGACAGCAAGGCCGGAAGTGATTTTGACTGTCCGTTGACCAAAAGATCATAGGTAGCCAGAAGGAAGTAGGAATTATCCTGGGGTCCCTTTTTGGTATATACATTATAATTGCTGTAATTGCCGATATACTGAGCCTGCGCTTCGTAAAAGGCCTTCATATCATCTGACATCCCGGTAGAAACGGAATTCATCGTTTCCGTATCCCCTATTGCCATGGCATCAAGATATGCCTGAACAAGAGCATTAACCGCAGGATATGCATTTTCCTCATACTTATCCTTAGGAACCTCGACAGTCGTCTCAAGTTCGGGAATGGTAGATGCCGTTTCATCGTCATCCTTATCCTTGCCCTTATTCTTAACAAGGAATACTATGAGGAGCACCACAAGTACAATAAATAGACCGCCCACTATAAAATAGCGGTAATTCTTATGCAGTACTTCCTTAAAACTCTTCTTAGCCATAAGATATCCTTTCTGTCATATAACCGCCTGGCATTGATCAATACATGCATAAACCATACGGTACATAATGCACCCGAGAGGATTCGAACCCCCGACACGCGGCACCGGAAACCGCTGCTCTATCCAGCTGAGCTACGAATGCACGGGTGCGTGCAATGCACGCAAATCCCAAAATCACATATACATAAAACTATAGCACACTAAAGGGTAAATATCAAACCGAAAATCCATCCAGCTGACGATACAGATATGCCCTGTCAGAGAGTCTCTCCTCTATTCTCACATTCTCGCAGTTAACTGTTTTCACCATTTCACTGTACATTTCAAGATCGTCGCTGTCATTGGCGGAAACTACTATAAATTCGTGTATCGATGAGGGCAGTATGATCAGGTCGCTGTTAAATCCTTTGGCAATTTTTTCAAGGACTTCCGGGAAAATCATAAACACAGCGCCTAAAGACCTTTCCTTATTTGAAACAACCTGCATTCTGCAGGCGCTTTCATCAATAATAGGGCATGGATTTACGGCCCCGCACATTTCCTTCAGCAGCGTATTCATATCTTCCGCAAGCAGTTCCATATTATAACGTGTGTTATCCTTAGCGTTATGCAATAATTCAGAACTGTCAATGCCCCATTTTTCAATATGTTCATTTTTAATAAGTATTGAAGCGCCCTGAAGAGCTGACTCATCAAATTTAAAATACACTACTATTGCCAGATCCAGAAAATCTTCATGAGGTACCTGTTTAAGGAGCATTGGATTCATATCTCTGTTTATAAGCTTGCAAAACAACTGATGTTTAACCTTCTCATAGTCCGTAAAAAAATCCATATCGAGATCTCTTGTCAGACGGTTTCTGTAAAAACAGCCCAAAATATCATTAGCTATTTTATCTATCTCTCTCCCTTCCTTAAACAGATCGTAATATTCTTCCAGATAGATTGTCGGAGAAACATTTACATTTTTCTCCTTAAGCGTAAGTCCGCGTCTTATATATCCGTTGTTCTTAACCGTCTCAACCATTACCACCGAAACGTCATTGCATATTTCATCTTCGAGCACTTCCATAAGCGCATCAATAAATTCATTATAATCCATATTAACCTCCAAAATAAAAAGTTGAAATGTAACAAGAATACGGCAATAACGGTAAAGTAAAAGGGAAATTAAAAGATGTGATGTTTTTAGATACGAAAAGGGCTGACATACGTCAGCCCTTTATCAATACGAAAGCAGAGTCTAAAGATTAAACTCTTGATAAATATTCACCGGTTCTGGTATCGATCTTGATCTTATCACCGATCTCAACAAACAAAGGAACAAGAACCTGAGCACCTGTCTCAACAATAGCAGGCTTTGTAGCACCTGTTGCCGTGTCACCCTTGAAACCGGGTTCTGTTTCTGTAATGTCAAGCTCAACAAAAAGAGGAGGCTCAATTGCAAAAACATTGCCGTTGTGAGATAAAACCTTAACCATCTCGTTCTCTTTAACAAACTTAAGAGCGTCACCGATCTGATCCTCTGAAAGTGCTATCTGCTCATAGTTCTCTGTATTCATGAAGTTGTAAAGATCACCGTCTGAATAGAGATACTGCATCTCCGCTCTGTCTATACGAGCCTGGGGGAACTTCTCTGTAGGACGGAAGGTTGTCTCCACAACACCACCGTTGATTATATTCTTTAACTTCGTTCTGACAAAGGCTGCGCCCTTACCTGGTTTAACATGCTGAAACTCAATGATCTGGAAAATACCATTGTCCATTTCAACCGTCATGCCGTTTCTGAATTCACCAGCTGAAATCATCTATTTTTCCTCCTTAAATTGTCCAAATGATTCCATAACAGTTTACCGTATGATATGCAATATTTCAACAGTTTTTTATCACTCTTTTTTCCGTGCGTTATGCTCAAGGTAATCCATGGCTTCCACATAGCCGTCAAGGCCCAGACCATAGATCAAATGGTTACATGCAGGTGCCGTAATAAGAATTTTTCTCCAGTCCTCTCTGTTCATAATATCCGACAAATGCACCTCAACCTTCGGAACATCCGGAAGGCATTTAAGCGCATCATGAAGGGCATAACTGTAATGAGAAAGCGCTCCGGGATTTATGATTATTCCGTCAGGCCTGTCATTATAGCATTCCTGAAGCTTATCGATTATCTCGCCTTCATGATTACTCTGGAATATTTCAACAAGTATATCATCCTTGGCCGCCTTCTTCATTATCATCTGCCTGAGCATATCATAATCATAATTACCATATACCTCCGGCTCTCTGATCCCCACGAAATTGATACTTGGTCCGTTTATTACAAGAAATCTCATTTTAAGCCTCCTTATATAGTTGCCTCAAAGATCATGTTTATCAACTTTTTAAGTATAAAAAAACCTCCTGCGCTTTGCAAGAGGTTAAAATCAATCTCACATTGAAGCCTTGGCTATAACCTGACCGTCCTCGGAGCTAAACAGAGGTTCCTCGCTTCCCACAAAATACCGGTACTGCATAAGTGCCTCATCCTTCTGCATATCCGAAACCGCCTTGTCAATATCCAGATCAGAAATATCGCTTTCGCTTCCCTTCATCCGGAAGTTCTGATTTCGGTTAAGGCTTAATGAAACTTCATCAAGGCTGGCGTTTGATCTTGCCTTTATGGAATCAAGCTTAAGATCCATTGTCGGAAGACTCTGACTTACTTTAGCAGATGTATTCCCCTCCTGCGCATCAGCTGTCTTAACAACGTTTCTGAAGCTCTCCTCATTCTGTTTAGGAT
>R03__coassemble_1103_pt1 | contig 13317 bp, 11 predicted proteins | sample R03__metabat2_high_PE_019 | metagenome-assembled genome bin R03
CTACGAATATGACAGGGTCCTGTTAGAAGAATATCAGCAGACAAAGCAGGATGTTCTTGATAAGAAGGAGACTCTTGAGACAGAGCTTTCGGAACTTGAAGAGATAGAGCAGGATTTTGAAGAGCAGAAGACAAGCCTCCAGGCCATGATAGATGAAAGGCAGGAGACCCTGGATAACTTCGATGAGAAGCTCGCCGAGGCGCAAAATACCGCTAATTCCTATAAGAGTCAGATAAAGGAACAGGCTAACAATATCAAAAAGATAGAGCAGGAAGAGGCGGCCAAGAAGGCTGAAGAAGAGGCCAAGAAGAAGGCGGAAGAAGAAGCCAAAAAGAAAGCGGAAGAGGAAGCCGCTGCCGCTGCGTCAGCAGGTTCGTCATCAGAAAGCTCCTCATCAGAGAGCTCAAGCTCGGAAAGTTATTCCTCAGACCCGGGAGATTCCTCAAAGGGTCAGGAAATTGCCAATTATGCCTGCCAGTTTGTGGGTAACCCTTATGTAGCAGGAGGAACCTCGCTGACTGACGGATGTGACTGTTCAGGATTTACATCCTCTGTATATGCCCATTTTGGAATAAGTCTTCCCAGAAGTTCTTATGCCCAGTCGGCAGCAGGACGTGCGGTTTCATACTCTGATGTTCAGCCCGGGGATATAATGTACTACGGCGGACATGTGGCAATTTACATTGGCAATAATCTGATAGTACATGCCAGTACTGCCGCAACAGGTATCAAGATAAGCAGCGCTTCATACCGTACGGTAATAACAATAAGAAGATTCGTGTAAAAAAAGAGCCTTGGGATGAAAATCCCAAGGCTTTGTGTTTATTAAATATGATTTAGTCCTCAGAGTCCTCGACCTCGCCGGCTACAGCACCGATAACGGCGGAAACCGCAGCAACAACAACGGCGACAACTATAACTATGAAAACTATTCCGACAAATAAAACCATAACGCATCTCCTTAAATAGCACATCGCTACCGCATTATTTTAGCAACATCATATGGAACATGTCAATCACAGAATAAATCAGCTGGTGTAATTTAAGTAGCGGCCTAAGAGTATAAGGCTTGTCTTATCTGAAAGTATCTGCTGGGTTGTCAGCATGGAAGCCTGCTGGGATTCAAGCTTTTCGCGTCCGAAATCAATCCGGTATTCCTTTGGTGACTGATTATACTGTTTCAAAAATCCCTTATTGAAATATTTTGGATCTGAAAATCCACAGCTGTAGCTTATATCAAATAGTGACAGATCCGTGGTCAGCAGAAGGGAGCGCGCCTTTTCACATCGCAGCTTTGTCAGATATTCCTGGAAGGTCATATGGAAGTTTTCCGTAAAAAAGTGGGACATATGGGTTTCGGTTACACCTTCCATCTCGGCAAGATCAAGAAGCCTTATCTTCTCGGAATAATTTTTTTCAATGTAATTGGCTACCCGGCGGATGCGGTCGGCCTTTGTGCTGTTTATTTTCCGGTCCTCGGAGGAAATCTCCGTACAGGGAATGTAGTCAAGAAGATCCACAAACATAAGGTCCAGCATACCCGCGCATTTAAGCTCGTACCTATGCTGTTTTTTCATATAGGTGGCGGCAAAATCATTCATCCGGCGCCTTAAGCTCATGTAGGTTTCGCTGTGGAAGTCGGCCCTGGCATATTCGGAAGCAAACCGGGTATTCTGCATTCCCGGATAAATGCTGTGAAAGTATGCGGGATTAACCTGGATAAGCAAAAGTGCAGCCTGCTTCGGGGAAAAGAACTCATGCACCTCACAGGGATTAAGACACATAATGTCTCCGGGCTCTAACCGGTGCTCGCATTCATCAACGCGTACCGTAAGGTCACCGTAAAGTACGATCCCAATTTCATAATCTAAATGAATATGTGGAGTTCTGTACTTTAAAACATTGACGAAAGCCTTGAAATTAGAGGTCTTGTCTGTGATAAATTCGAATTCATGTCGTTCATTCATATCTAGAGTATATCATAAATCGCAAGATTGTCATGTAAAAAGAGCAAGTTTATACTGTTGCATGATTTTTTTTGAGATATTATAAACTCATACTTTGGAAAATCACTTAAGGAGGTAAAAGATGTTATACATTGGTGTCGATCTTGGAACTTCAGCAGTAAAGCTTCTTCTCATGAACGAGAAAGGCGGTATTGAGAGCGTTGTTTCTAAGGAATATCCCTTGGAGTTTCCTCATCCGGGCTGGTCGCAGCAGAAGCCCGAGGACTGGTGGAAGGCAGTCATGGAGGGTCTTAAGGAACTCACAGCTAAGGCAGATAAATCGAAAATCGCAGGTATCAGCTTTGGCGGTCAGATGCATGGTTTAGTTGTTTTAGATAAAGATGATAATGTTCTGCGCCCCGCTATTTTATGGAATGACGGACGTACAGGTAAGGAAACGGATTACCTTAACAATGTGATAGGTAAGGATAAGCTCTCAGAGTACACTGCAAATATTGCATTTGCGGGCTTCACCGCTCCGAAGATCCTTTGGATGAAGGAGAATGAACCCGAGCTTTTTGAGAAGATCGAGAAGATCATGCTTCCTAAGGACTACATAGCATATAAGCTTTCGGGAGTTCACTGTACCGATGTTTCGGATGCATCCGGAATGCTCCTCTTTGATGTTAAGAACAAGTGCTGGTCCAGGGAAATGATGGAGATCTGTTCCGTTAAGGAAAGTCAGCTGGCTAAAATCTTTGAATCCTATGAGGTAGTGGGAAACATCCTTCCCGATATTGCCAAGGAGCTTGGATTCCCCGAGACAGTCAAGATAATTGCAGGTGCAGGCGATAATGCCGCAGCAGCTATCGGTACGGGAACTGTGGGAGACGGAAGATGCAATATCTCCCTTGGAACATCCGGAACCATATTTATCTCAAGTAAAGATTTCTGCGTTGATGAGAACAATGCGCTTCATGCCTTTGCCCATTCTGACGGTCATTTCCATTTGATGGGCTGCATGCTTTCAGCAGCTTCCTGCAACAAGTGGTGGATGGAAGATATAGTAGGAACAACTGATTTTGCTAAAGAGCAGAAGGCAATAGATAAGCTTGGTGAGAATAATGTATTCTTCCTGCCCTACCTTATGGGCGAGAGAAGCCCTCACAATAACCCCGATGCAAGAGCAATGTTCATCGGAATGAGCATGGATACCACAAGAGCCGACATGACCCAGGCCGTACTTGAGGGTGTTGCCTTCGGTATCAGAGATTCATTTGAGGTTGCAAAATCACTTGGCATTAAGATTGAGAAGACCAAGATCTGCGGAGGCGGTGCAAAATCACCTCTCTGGAAGAAGATAATGGCCAATGTCCTGGGAATCACCGTTGAGGAGATTGAGTCCGAGGAAGGCCCCGGATATGGCGGAGCAATACTTGCGGCAGTTGGATGCGGAGAGTTTTCATCAGTTGAAGAGGCAGCAGATAAGCTTGTCAAGGTTGTGGGACATGTTGATCCGGATCCCGAGCTTACAGCTAAATATGAAGAGAAGTACCAGCAGTTTAAGAAGATTTATCCGACGGTTAAATGCCTGTATTAGGCAGCGCCGGATACCGGGTACACCTAAACACCTGATCACCTTATAAAGAAAACATTCAGAAAAGGAGAAAAAAATGCAGATTTTAAAAGTTACGGATCCAGAATTTGCACCTTACGGCAAAGTCATTGAAGGCGTGGATACCAAGAACCTGTTAAAGGCTCTTGAGGACAAGACTCCTCTTCCCGAGGGAGTTGAGTATGTAGCATCAGTTGCAGATCTTGAGTATACGGATTCCTTTGGTGTTCTTCAGAACAACACCTATGGCGGAATGCCCATCCAGATCGGATACTGCAACGGTCATAACACCAAGCTCAACTGTCTTGAGTACCACAGAGATTCCGAGATCAACATAGGCTCAAGAGACTTTATCCTTTTACTTGCCAAGATGGATGACATTGTAGACGGCAAGCTTGATACCTCTAAGGTTAAGGCTTTTTATGCCAAGGCCGGACAGGCAGTTGAAGTTTATGCAACAACTCTTCACTATGCACCCTGCTCATATAAAAAGGGCGAAGGCTTCAAGGTAATAATCGTACTTCCAAAGGGAACAAACGGAGCAGTACCTGCCATCACACCTGTCAATGAAGAGGATAAGTGGATGACGGCCTGCAACAAGTGGCTCCTTGCCCATAAGGATGCGGCCGAAGCTAAGGATGGCGCATATGTAGGACTTACAGGCGATAACATTGATATTGCAGATTCTATTTAAGAATCTTGTTAATATAACTTTAAAACCCTAAAGAATACAAACAGGAGGATTTTTAAAATGAACAACACACCTAAGATCAAAATCGGTATTGTTGCAGTTTCACGTGACTGCTTCCCTGAGAGCCTTTCAGTTAACAGACGTAAAGCTCTTGTAGCAGCATATGCCAAGAAGTATTCAGCAGATGACATTTATGAGTGCCCTATCTGCATCGTTGAGAGTGAAATTCATATGAAGCAGGCTCTTGAGGACGTCAGAAAGGCCGGATGTAATGCACTTTGCGTTTACCTTGGTAACTTCGGTCCTGAAATTTCAGAGACAATGCTTGCTCAGCAGTTCACAGATGGACCTGTAATGTTCTGTGCAGCAGCTGAGGAGGATTACAACTCAGTTACAGCTGCAGGTCGTGGCGATGCTTACTGCGGTATGCTTAATGCAAGCTACAATTTAGCACTTCGTAATGTTAAGGCTTATATCCCTGAGTATCCTGTAGGCGATGCAGAGGATTGTGCTGACATGATCAACGAGTTCCTTCCCGTTGCACGTGCCGTATATGCTCTTAAGAACCTTAAGATCTTCACATTCGGACCCAGACCCCTTAACTTCCTTGCATGTAACGCTCCCATCAAGCAGCTTTACAACCTGGGTGTAGAGATCGAAGAGAACTCAGAGCTTGACCTTTTCGAGTCCTACAACAACCATGCAGGTGATGCTCGTATCGCTGATGTTGTTAAAGATATGGAAGCAGAGCTCGGCGCAGGTAACAACAAGCCCGAAGTACTTCCCAAGCTTGCTCAGTACGAGATAACACTTCTTGACTGGGTTGAGGCTCACAAGGGATCAAAGGAATATGTTGCAATAGCCGGTAAGTGCTGGCCTGCATTCCAGACACAGTTCGGATTCGTTCCCTGCTACGTTAACTCACGTTTAACAGGACAGGGAATCCCCGTATCATGTGAAGTTGATATCTACGGATGTCTTTCAGAGTTCATTGGTGAGTGCGTATCTGATGATATCGTTACTCTGCTTGATATCAACAACTCTGTTCCCAAGATCATGTACGAGGAGTCAATCAAGGGTAAGTTCGATTACACTCTTAAGGATACCTTCATGGGCTTCCATTGTGGTAATACCTGCTCTAAGAAGCTTTCAGCACATGCAATGCAGCATCAGGCTATTATGGCTCGTTCACTTCCTATCGAGGTTACAAACGGAACTCTCGAGGGAGATATTGTTCCCGGACCTATCACCTTCTACAGACTGCAGTCAACATCAGACAATGTACTGCGCGCATATGTAGCACAGGGCGAGGTTCTTCCTGTAGCAACAAGATCCTTCGGTGGCATCGGCGTATTCGCTATTCCCGAGATGGGACGTTTCTATCGTCACGTTCTCATTGAGAAGAACTATCCTCATCATGGTGCAGTTACATTCGGCCATCATGGCAAGGCTCTCTTCGAGGTATTCAAGTACATCGGTGTTGAGCTTGATGAGATCGGCTACAATCAGCCCGCATCACTTCCTTATCCTTCAGAGAATCCTTTCGCATAAGATAAGGGAAGAAACAGTTTATTTAAGAGGGTGCCTTGAGACACCCTCTTTTTATTGATATAATAGTTAGCAACAACTAACTGTTCATAAATTCACAGATTACACACAGAGAAGTGGTAGATTGTTTGAAATAATGGTACTTCTCGTGTATAATTAAAGTTCGTGAAAAGTGAATTTCACATTGTTCGGAAACGGGGTTATATATGCAGAATGTATTTTTTATTGTAATTGCAAGTATAGTGATCGGATACGGTCTGGGATGCATTAATTTTTCCTATATTACTTCATGTATCAATGGTTTTGACTTAAGGAAGTTCGGATCAGGTAATGCCGGGGCTTCAAATGTGATCATAACCATGGGAAGGAAGGCCGGGATAATCGTTGCTATTCTCGATGTGATGAAGGCTTTTCTGGCGGTTAAGATTGCCGGAATGATTTTCCCCCAGGCAATAGTGGGAAGCAATGCCAACTACGCATCCTGTATTGCGGCAGCATCTGCAATAATAGGGCATATTTTCCCATTCTATATGCATTTTAGAGGAGGAAAGGGTCTTGCTACCATAGGAGGCAGCGTCCTGGCCCTTGATTACAGGCTGTTTATCGTTTTATTGTTCCTTGCGATTGTTATTGCGATAGCGACAGATTATATTTGTTTTGTTCCTATCAGCATGGCATTTATAGTTCCTTTATCATACGGATATGTTTATAAGTCCTGGGTGGCAATGCTGATATTGTTTTCCTCTTCGGTATTTGTGCTGTACCGTCATATGGAAAATATCAGCCGCATCAAGAACGGAACGGAGCTGAGATTCCACTTCTTATGGAACCGGCAGTCGGAAAGTGAGCGTATGGGCATACCGGATGATCACGAGGAAGTATTTAAAAGAGAAAGATTTTAGGAAGGTCTGAAAAATGGAAGAGAAAACAGTTAATGAATCAAAGGTTGAGGAAAAGGCTTCTGAAACGGGATTAAGTCACAGCAAGCAGAAGAGACAGGAGAGAGAAAAAAAGGCCAAGGCCCTGAAAAGAGATGCCCTTATCAGTAATGTGATCTGGGTTGTGATAGGCATTTTAATAGTAGCAGCCATAGCGACACTCATAATAACAAGAGTAGTTGCAAAATCAAAGGAAGTTGTTGCAAGCGATGCCTTTGGTGAGGAGCTTGAGGACAATGGATTCATAAAGGGTGTTAATGCCAACGATTACATTACATTGTTTGATTATAAGAACCTGACCATACCAAAGTCTGAGGTTACATATACTGATGATGAGATGAATGAGGACATCAGCAATGTACTTGAGTCCCACAAGAGTCTTGATACCGAAACAACAGCAGCGATTGCAGACGGTGATACGGTAAATATTGACTATGTGGGAAGCATAGACGGAGTTGAATTTGAAGGCGGTAATTCAAATGGTGAGGGTTCTGATCTCCAGATTGGTTCGGGAACCTTCGTTGATGACTTTGAGCAACAGCTTATCGGAGCCAAGGTAGGAGAGATCATCAATGTTAATGTCGACTTCCCCGAGGATTATTCAAGCGAGGATCTGGCAGGCCAGAATGCAGACTTTGTTGTAACGATAAACGGTATTTATGTAACACCTGAGCTTACGGATGATTTTGTGGCAGAGAATTTAAGCGCTTATGCAACAACCGTTGATGAGTATAAGGCATACCTTAAGGAAAGTAACGAGGCTGATAAGCTTACCAATTACATTGAAACCTATATATCAGACAATACCGTTGTTAACAAGTACCCCAAGAGCTATTTAAAGAACTTAAAAGCAACAACACGTTATACTGATGAGCAGTCCTATGAATACATGAATCAGATGTACATGCAGTATTACGGAGCAGGCTTTTCAAGCTTTGAAGAGTATATGGGCATGACAGAAGAGGAATATTTAGAGGATCTTGATACAAGAGCCAAGGAAGATTTAAAGACAAAGCTTGCATATCAGGCAATCTTAGAGGATGAAGGCATTTCAATCACTGAGGATGAGGTAAAAGAATACGTGGTTGAGACCTACGGCTCAGAGGACTCCTTTGATACGATCACAGAGCAGTACGGAATCGGATATCTGGCTAATGAGATGATCCCCGATAAGGCAATGGATGTTTTAAAGGAATATGCAACGATACAGTAGCATGGGTTGGCAAATACGGAAATATTAAACTACAGACAAGAAAACACCCCGGGTTTTACTCGGGGTGTTTTCCTGTGCAAACATTTTTATTGTAAGGAAGATTTATTGATCAACCCTTAACCGCACCGGCTGTCTGGCCACCGACGATATACTTTTGGCAGCACAGATACAGGATAATGACAGGCGCACAGGTAAGGATTACATCCGCACATATGAGATTCCAGTTCATCTCAAACTGACCGAAGAAATTGTAGATTGCCAGGGTCATGGGCCACTTATCTGATGAATTAAGGAAGTAAAGAGGCATTATAAACTCGTTCCAGGTATTTAAGAAGCACAGAACGATTGCCGTTATCATTGCCGGCTTAAGCAGCGGGAAAATAATGCTGAAATAAAGTCTTCCGGGTCCGCAGCCGTCAATCACCGCAGCCTCATCAAGATCCACAGGAAGCTTTGATACAAAGCCGTAGATCAAAAATACGGTGAAGGGTGTCTGAATGGCCATGTACAAAAGGATAATGCCGATGGAAGTATTATTGAGATTCGTCATCTGCATAACCTTCATAAGGGATACATAGTTAACCGGAATAACCATACCCAGAATAACGTACATATAAACCGCAGTGAAGCCCTTTGAACGGCGTCTTGAGAATACATAAGCGGCCATTGCACCGAAAACAACAGTAAGTATCGTAGCTGTTGCGGAATAAAGTAAGCTGTTTAAAAAGCTTCTTACAAGCTTGCCTTTTTCAATAACCGTGGCGAAGTTTGAAATATTCCAGGTTTTGGGAAGGGCAAGACTCATCTGGAGTGTCTCACCGTTACCCTTAAAGGCATTAAGTACAATAAGGAGAACAGGGAAGATAACCATTAAAGATCCAAGCCATGCAACAACATTTAAAAGTATTTTTGAAATAAGTTCGTTGGTTTTTTTGCTCTTGCTCATTATTCAACCACCTCATCTTTCGTAAGGATCTTAACCATGAAGAATCCGATGATCACCATGAATATGAACATAACCGAACTGATCGTGGTACCTTCTGCATACAGGCCCTTTGAGAAGAGCTTAAATACTGCAGTGTAGAGAACTTCGGTGCGGTGTCCCGGGCCTCCGTTTGTAAGAGCGTACACCATATCAAAGATCTTAAGTCCATAGAGGACGTTCAAAACAATGGTTACCGCTAAGGTCTGACGCAGCATGGGAAGTGTTATATAACGAAATCTGGTCCATGCATTGGCACCGTCAATTGCAGCTGCCTCATAATAATCCTTGGGGATAGCCATGATTCCGGCAATGAGCATTGTCATGATATATCCAACACCTCTCCAGATATCAACTGCCATAACAGAAGGAAAGGCAAGCTTTGGATCTACGAGCCATTTCTGGGCCAGAATATCCAGGTGCAATGTTCTTAAGGCTTCGTTTAAAAATCCGTTCTTGGGATTTAAAATCGATGTAAAGGTAAGGCCTGTTACAAGAATAGGGAGAACGGAAGGCAGATACATAAAGGTTCTGTGGAAGTTCTGGAACTTGATCTTGCTTGTAAGAATTACGGCAAATAACAGTCCGAGAACGGTCTTCATAATGACCGTAACAACTGTAAACCATAAGGTATTGGTAATATAGCCCAGGTAGTCATTGCCCGAAGAAAAGACAGCCTTGAAGTTATCAAATCCGACAAAATGGATTTCCTTGGTGTAGGCTGACCAGTCCGTGAAGGAATAGCCAATACCGATAAGGCCCGGTAAAACGCTGAGCAGTGTATAGATCAGAATTGAGCCCAGTGCAAAATACCATGGATAGATTCTTGATTTTTTCACGTTTGCACCCCCATTTGGTGATAATTGCTTACTATGTTAAATATTTTAGCGAAGGTCAATTTTTCATTCCATGCAAGGTTTTATCGATTTTATGTAATTTTTTAACCGTTAGATACTGATTTTTGATATTATATTACTCATGAAAAAGAAAAATATCCTATCAATCCTAACAGTATATTTTGTGACCTTAATACTTCTTATAGCAGGAATCCTTTCAGTGGTTTTTGCCATTATCCAGTACCGCACTAACAAGGAAGTGGCAATAGATAACCTTAAGTCAACCTGTATCTCCGCAGGAGAAAATATCGACCTTCAGATCAACCAGCTTGATACTGTTGTTTTAGGCGCCATAAACGCATCAGATCTTACTGATTCCCTTAAGGAATACTCACATACCAATCCCAACAGCTACCAGCATTTGCTCTTAAGGCAGCATCTCTCCTCTCTTTTGACGTCTTTAAAAGGATTTGACTATACCATCAGGCAGCTTAACATCTATTCAATTGACGGAGTCGGTGTAGGAGTCGGAGACTACATAGGCGAAATCGAAAATTATCAGGGTGAAGAGTGGTATGAAAAGACTCTTGAGCAGGCTGGAAGGAAGTATATTCCTGCTGCTGATGATCAGGAGGGGTATTTTTCCATATACAGGGCTTATTATGACTCCTATCACAGACTGTCGGGGATCGTTGAAGGAAGAAAATATTTCAGTGAGGTATTTCACTCGGCAGCAGATTCCCTTTCCCAGTATGATGCGACAGTCATTATATATGATGAAAACGGGAATGTGGTTTATCCTGCAGGAGTAAATGAAACCGGGACATTTTCATATAATGAATATTATTCCCAGGAGCCGGTGGAAATCCTTAATGACAAAACCGGAAAGAAGGAAATGGTTTCTTATTATAATATGAACCATTCCAAATTTATGCTGGTGATGGCTGTTGAGACAAGCTCATTTATGCGTCCTATCATAAGTGCACTTTTCCCCATAGTGATAATATTCATATGTGCATCCCTTGCAGGCTCTCTTCTGGCCTTCTACATATCAAAGAGCTTATCAACGCCTATACAGAAGATATATGCCTTTTTGTCCCTAAAGGGTCTGTTTCACAATGCCCGTCTTAATATGAAGCCAACGGGCATACTTGAGGTTGATCAGCTTACGGAGTCCATTAATGAATATCTGGAAAAGTCCGAGGAGCAGACAAAGAAGATCGTAACCCTCCACGAACAGGAGATCCAGGCCCAGATGCTGGCGTTGCAGTCCCAGATGAATCCTCACTTTCTGTATAATTCCCTGGCGTCAATTGCAGAGATGGCAAGGGAGGGACATACGGACCAGGTTAAAACAATGACCGTCAATATATCCCAGATACTGCGCTACATCTCCTCCAATAAGGAGCAGGTCACGACAATAGAGGAAGAGCTTGAGCTGTGCGACATGTACTTAGAATGTATGAAGCTGAGATTTGCCGATGACCTTGTATATGAATTTGAAGTTGATGATGAAATGCTTGAGTGTATGATCCCAAAGCTTTGCATCCAGCTGCTTGTTGAAAACGCCATTAAATCGGTGACCACCCAGTCACCACCATGGAAAATCAAGGTCTACGGTTATATTGAAGGGGATAACTGGTATATTGAGGTTCAGGATAACGGACCCGGATGGGATAAAGATGTTGATAAGAAATTAAGGGCCCAGATGGACAGGATACTTGAGACAAGAACCCTGCCGTCACTTAAGATAGAAGGAATGGGAGTACTCAATATATTCATAAGATTTTATCTGCTTGATGGGATTACCTTCCTGTTTGATTTTGGCGACAGGCCCGAAGGCGGAGCCTTTGTTAAGGTAGGCAGGCGTTTGCCCCAAAAGGGAAAATCAGCAGACAATAAGAAAATAGAAGAGCCAAGTACCAACCGGGAGGAATCATAGGTGAAAAAAATAGAACATTACAACATACTGCTTGTGGAGGATGAGCATTATTTAAGAAATGCTCTAAAGCACAGTATCGAAGAGATTGATGACTTTTATAAGGTAACCGCAGAGGCCGCAAACGGAGCAGACGCCCTGGAGATTCTTAAAAAAGAGTCAGTGCATATTGTTTTTACGGATATCCAGATGCCGGTTATGGATGGGCTTGAACTTTCAAAGCAGATAAAAACGCTTTATCCGGAAATCCCCATAGTGATCCTCACAGGGTATTCCGATTTTGAATACGTTCAGGAGGCATTAAGGCAGCAGGTCTTCGATTACCTTTTAAAGCCTGTGTCGGAGGATGATCTTCTTGCTGTATTGTCAAAAATTTCACAAAGCCTTGAGAAGGAATATGAGCTTCCCGAGGAGGCAGGAGTCAGCTCCCGGGATGCGAAAAGCTGTGCGGATCATGTCGCCTCCTATATAAGAGAACACTACATGGAGGAAGTTGATTTAGGGAAACTTGCCGAGGAAATGGGCTTTTCCGCAGCATATTTATCAAAAATTTTCAAAAGGTATGCGGGGATGACACCGGTTAAAATGCTGACCGATGTAAGGATCCATCAGGCGAAGAGGCTGCTTTTGGAAACGGATATGTCGATCCAGGAGGTTGGGGCAGCAGTGGGATATCCCGACCAGTTCCACTTCAGTAAGACCTTCAGAAAAATTGTGGGAACGAATCCCTCCGGATACAGATCTTCCGGGGGAGGTGCTGATGAAAATAATGCATAGTTAAAAAAAGACAAAAATCAGAAAAAATATGCCATGGTTTATGGAATATATTACTGATAAAGTGTGTAATGTAACAGTGGCAGGTGACCATTATCACCTAATATAAACCTATCGGGGGTAATATTTATGAAAAAGAAATTACTTAGTGCTGTTCTTTCAGCAGCAATGGTAGCTACACTCCTTGCAGGATGCGGTAGCGAGGCAGCATCAACAGAAGCAGCAGCTCCTGCAGCAGATGCAGCTACAGAGGAAACAGCTGATGCCGAAGAGGCAGAGGCACCTGCAGCAGATGCAGCAGGAACAACAATTACGATCATGGCATCTCAGGACTGGATCGAGGATGCAGAGCAGGATCTCGGAGCTAACTTCGAGGCAGAGACAGGCATCCATGTTGACTATCAGATCCTTCCCGCAGATCAGTATCAGGATGTTCTTTTAACAAGACTTAACTCAGGCGAAGGCCCTGATATCTTTATGGCTCAGTCAGGTTTTGCTCTTAAGACAACCTATATGGTACAGGACAATGCTGTTGATCTTTCAAATGAGTCATGGGCTGATTCTTACAGCGTATTCTCAGCAGAGCAGACCTCAGTTGACGGTGTTAACTATGGTATGACCTACTATGATACAACAACTGACTACTACATGATCTACAACAAGAAGATCATGGAGGCAGCAGGCGTAACAGAGATCCCCACAACCTTTGATGATTTTGAAGCTATGTGCCAGAAGGTTATGGACTACGGTGTAACACCTATCTACGAGCCCGTTGCTGATGGATGGCATCAGACAATGCTCTGGACAGAGAACGGCCAGGTATTTGATAAGCTTG
>R03__coassemble_1113_pt1 | contig 13251 bp, 10 predicted proteins | sample R03__metabat2_high_PE_019 | metagenome-assembled genome bin R03
CCGGAAGTCAGAGCAGATTACGGCACAGTCCCAGCAGATTGCAGAACTGATGAACAAGATTGACGAATTATCAGCCCGGATTAAATAATAAATGAAGTTAAGAAAGGACTAAGTCACAACATGACTTAGTCCCTTTTAAAACTTTCTAAATTATTTAAGAATACGATTCCGTACTTGTAAGAATATAATAGTCGAACCGGGGGAGCGCCAGATTTATATATGTATTAGCATCGCTTCTGATCAGGCTCATCTTCAACAACTTGTCACGGTATTTACTGAAATTGGCTGATGTCATCTCAGCCTTCTCCGGGTATAATTCATCATACTTACTGCGTATTTCGGAAATCTTAGACAGCTTGTACCTGGCCATGATCATAAGTATATTCTGCTCGGTTTTCGATATCTCTCTCCAGAGGGTTGAATATACATATTCTCCAAGATCCGTATCCAGCTTATCGTTGAGATAACCGACAAAATCAGCAGCCTCTATGTCTCTTCCTTCATATAATCCCAGCCATGAATAATAGCCTGTAAGCTGAAAGGCATAGGGATAACCTTTAGCAGTTTCTGCCAGCTTAACGGCAAAATTCTCTGAAATCCCCTCAAGATTTTCCAGATATGATTTTGCCATCTCTCTTTTATTGAGAAATCCTACTTCAAGCTTTGGTACACGTTTTAAGCATGTAAGATCAGATACATTTTCCAATGCATATGTGTTTTTGTAGAGACCGTCCATTAGAAGGAACAACGGTAATCCGTCTCCCTTGCAGACATTAAATAAAGCACAAAAGTCCCGCAAAGGTTTGGTGTTGGAAATCTCATCCAGGGCCACCAAAACCTTAAGTCCTAACGTATCCGCAACCTCAAGCATCTTTTTAACTGCAACTTCCTCAGAAGTTATTTCGATTTTTTTACCGGCTGAAATTTTTCCAAGTCCTATCAATGAAAAGTCAATTTGAAGTTCTATAAGCTTAAGCTGCAGGATCTGTATTGAATATAATGAGGCCGCAAGTTCATAAATAAGATTTTCATTATTGCTGCGAAGCTCGATGACTATCCATTTCTTCTGCTGACTGACAGTCTCTTTGATCGCTCTTAGCAGGGAAGATTTGCCGAATCCTCTCTGCCCGACAATAAAATAAACCTTGTCGTCAGTCACTCCATTGATGAAATTTCTCTCGATTTCATCCTGTAGTGAAGTTCTCTTGATAAAGGTCTTGGTAAGAGTTCCAAAATCTCTGGTATAAGGATTTCTATCATTCATATGCCTGACACCTTTCTATGAACGCATATAACTTTACCATAGTTTACCATAGTTTTTTTGAATTTACCATAGTTTACCATAGTTTCAGCATTCACAATATCACTTTTAGATTTTTCCTTCAAATTTTATTGCTGAATTTTCCCACAAAGTTTTCTTTTGTATCCCGGAGATATCTTTTGAAAAATTCCTTATTATCACCTGTTTTGGTTAACAGTTTTACGGCATTTAATACATCTGAATTCGAATAAGCTAAAATCTCATCCTCTGTTGCGTCTGTATCTTCCAGAAGATCATAGAATGACCCTTAGCTTCGTTGAGCGTATGATCTTATCTATTACTGTGCATATGATCAGTATAAGTACGAACAGTACGGCCTTTGCGATGATGTTATTGATCCCATCCTTAAAGGTGATAAAACCGATCTTTCTAAACAGCAGTGTTAAAGGCCATAGTACAACACTCTGATGCAATGCAAAGTAAGTCATTGAATTTCTGCCGAGAGTTTCAAGAGGTGAGAATTTTATTGTACTTGACAGTAATATGGCAAAAAGGCTTCCGGATATGGCGCATATGAGCATAATGGGATAGCATCCATAGCTGTTCCAGTACATTTCCAGACTTGTATGGGATATGACAAGATTCAAGACATAGAATAGTGCATTCAATACAAAAAAGATAACAATCAAACCGGCCTTTTTTATTCTTGCAGCGGAAAGCATCCTATCAAGCAGTCCATATGAGTTCTTAATAAAATACCCGACTGCCATAAAGGCCAGGACGATAAAGGCCGTATCGAGATTCCAGTAAAGAGCACGTATGTGATTTTGATCAAGATAGACAAATACAGCGCCTAAGACAACGGATATGATAAGCACAGGCCAGGGCTTCTGACGACATAACCTGACTATTAAATAGAATATGATGCTTGCCAGCATAAGCGTCGCAAGGAACCAGAGCGTGGAATAACGCTCCTGCTTAATGAGTCTTAAGAAATTAGTCTTAAGTCCGGTTTCGTACAGGTATCCTGTCCTCGATTCCACTAATGCGATCACGATTCCGAAAAATGCATAAGGGAGCAAACATCTTCTGAGTCGTTTAAGGAGATATTCAGTGAAGTTTTCCCGGTAATGAAAGCATATGCCCGACACCACAAAAAACAGGGGCAGGTCAAAGGAGTATATCCAGGTATTGGCCATGCCGATATCGATGTGTCCTAAGATCACCAGTATGATACCTATTCCCTTGGCAATATCAAGATAGCTTTCACGAGCTTCATTTTTTTGATCTTTATTATCTTCCATCTTTTCCCGATCCGGATCTTCTTATATCCTTACCATATCGCAGCTGATCTCACTGATCGATCTTGCTCCGCACATGTACATTGTGTCCTTAAGTTCTGCCACGAGCTTGTCAAAATAACACTCGATGCCTTCCTGACCTGCTCCGTAATATGACACCAGTATGGGCCTGCAGATAAGGCACGCATCGGCCCCAAGCGCATAGGCCTTGAAAAGGTCTATACCTGTCCTGATACCGCCGTCCACGATTACAACCGCCCTTTTATCGACTGCATCGGCTATTTCCCGAAGGACCTCTGCTGTTGCCGGAGTATCCGCAAGTACTCTGCCGCCGTGGTTTGAGACAATAATGGCGTCAGCGCCGGCCTCAAGGGCTTTCTCGGCTCCCTTTGCTGTCATGATCCCCTTTACTATAAACGGAACTTTTGCTTTTTCCTTAAGCACCTTGAGCTGCTCTATCGACTTGGTTCCACCGGACCCATGGCATTCCTTTAAGTGTGGGAGACCTGCACTGTCTACCACCACACCGATTGCCGGCGGCATGAGCTCCGAATTGCAGTAATCCATCTGGCATATGATATTTTCATCTGCCTCCGGATTGATTATGGGCACACCGCAGTTATTATGCGCTATGCGGATCTTTTCATTTTTTTCCTGCACAGCCTTCTCAAGTCCGGTGCTGTAGAAGTGCAGCAGTCCCCTGCTCTCGCAGGCGGCCATACACTTCTCGTTAAAATCACGGATATCATCTGTAGGATTATACTGTTTACCTATAGAGCCCACAGGGCCTGTTACAAGAGGAAATGATAACTTCCTGCCGAACATTTCGCAGGAAGTATCTATTTCCGTATTGGCCACGATAGTGTCCATATTGAGTTTGATTTTTCTCCAGGCATTGTAGTTGTCATTGGCTCCGTTACCCGGAGCCTTTGATCCGGGGCCCGGCAGTGTATTGCCACAAGCAAGTCCGTTGCATTCCGGACAGGCCTTGCATTTCGGCCCGATATTTTTCCTTGCATTTTCAAGAACATCTGAGTAGTTCATTTTTCCCTCCAGGCAAATTCTAAATTTCTAGCATTTTTACATCATTCCGATACGCAGACCTTAAATATCATATCAGCAAAGTTTATTAGCCTCCTGAACAGAATCGGACTCAAAATCCAACGCATTTGTGAGAGTTGTTTCAGCTATTGCAGCAAGCGCCTCTTCAGTTAAAAAACCTTGATGCGATGTTACGATTACATTTGGGAAGGATAAAAGTCTAGCGGTCACAGAATGCTCCATAATATCATCTTCTCTGTTTTCAAATACATTGGGCGTCTCCTCCTCATATACATCGAGACCCACTCCAAAGAATTTCTTTGATCTTATTCCCGCTATCAGATCATCCGTATTAATAAGAGCTCCTCTTGAGGTATTAACAAGAATCACATTATTTTTCATACGGCTGATTGTGTATTCGCTTATCATATGATAAGTTTCATCTGTGAGCGGACAATGCAGAGAGATAAGATCGGATTCCTTTAAGAGAGTATCCAGACTCACATATTCGACAAAGTCAAGAGACTTATTAGGATACATATCATAGGCAATCACTTTCATCCCAAAACCCCGGCATATACGGCACATAGCAGCGCCAATCTTACCTGTTCCCACAATACCTGCAGTTTTCCCAAAGAAATTAAGTCCTGTAAGCCCAGACAGAGCAAAATTATTTTCCCTGACCTTTATATATGCCTTGTGCACGTGCCTATTTACGGCCATTGCCAGCATCATAGCATGCTCCGCAACTGCTTCCGGTGAATAACCGGGTACTCTGACTACTGTTAAACCTCTTTTTGATGCCTCATCAAGATCTACATTATTAAATCCTGCACATCGCATAAGTATCAGCTTAACCTTTGCCTGAGACAGCTTTTCAATTACAGGTGCGCTGACATCTGAGCTTACAAAAGCACAAACAGCATCATATCCCTTTGCCAGAGCTGCCGTCTGAACCGAAAGATCTGATTCAAAATAGTCTATTTTAATGTCAGAATACTTAGGATCAAGCCTTTTTGATTCAAATGATTCCCTGTCATATTTTTTTGTGTCATAAAATAATATTTTCATGATTTTCCCTCCAGTCATTCCTTTATTAACTCAAAAATTAAATTCCTCTGAACTTGTAGCGCAAGTACAGGCTGAGTGTCAATAGCCCCGCCGTCTGCAGAAGATGGAATATTACGGAAGTCCACACTACCCCCACTGCTCTGTCCATGAGTATCAGAGTATTGGCCCGAAGGGCCACAAAAACTATGAGAAACAATAGGGTGAGCACTCCGGATGCTATCATAAGGAAACGGTCTCTTAAAAATACACCGCTTGTAAGAATACCAATACAGATTGCTATCAGCATTCCTATGTATTTAAAGCCATGTGTATTGTTATACATGGCGACAAATGCTGTGTAGGTATTTTGATCACTAATGGTAATCATCTGGGTCAGTGCCGAGATAAAGTCCCGGTAAACCGAAGACGTCACATTGTATATGATTTCCACACCAATTAGAATCGCCGCCCATATCTGCAGTAACTGTGCGATAATCCTTGCCGGAAGTGTTGAGACCTTATCGGATATGAATTCTTCCTGGAGTCGTTGCATTTCCTCCTGATCTTCCTGTGGAATAAGCTTTCTGTAGTAACTCATCCTTCTGTATGCCAGAAAAAATATCACAGTAGTTAGGAATACCTGTATGCACGAAACAATAGACTGCACTCTCCAAACCGTGTCATCTAGAAGTGTTGGCGAAAGACTATATGCGCTCTCCACAATTCTTCTTGTTATTGCACACACTATTTCCGATACTATATTTAAGATAGCAACCACCAGTATAGCATTTGACAGCACATGCTTATTCTTGGAAATGTACATACGTTTATCACGCCCCTATCATATCTATAGTCATATCTTACCACAAAAGTCACACCGGATTGTACTTTTCATCCGTAATATTTTCCGAAAATAACGAACTGTCAAAATCATAAAAAAAAGGAGCATGTGAAACCGAACTTCCATGCTCCGAACCTTGCGGTATTAAGTTTTCGGCAGACTGTTAATAGATCGTGATCCTTTATATTCTCCTTTGGCCCATAACATTCAACCTGAGCATTTTAAAACGTATAACGTAATAACGGAAAACATAAACGTTGCAAACATTTTCAATTAACAGATGTACTCAAATGTACTAGTGTGTGCCTTCGTAAGAAGGCCTGTTAACGCATCGGTTATTGTAAAAATGCCGATGCGCCTCAGCCTGCCCGGAAGACCTCTTTTAGAGGTCTATATCTACATCAAACTCAACTGTCTGATTGTATTTATCAAGAGAGAGCTGCATCTGAGATATTTCTGAATCGATACGCTCATATTCTGACTTGATAAGTTCAAGGTCATAATTGATGTATCTGTATTCGGGTGTCGTCTTTCTTGATGAATAAACACCTGAATTTATTCTTGTCTTAGGCTCCAGCTTACGCATGGAATCAAGGGTGTACTTACGTCTGCTGAGCTGGGACATCTTGACCAGAATCTCATCAACGGTCATTTCGTTCTCGCCAACCGCAACCTTATTAGTGGCATTTGTAACATTAAGCGCATGCTTGATTTTAACCACCTGGTCATCTATTGCGGCAATCTTACCTGCAACATCCGCATAATCGTAGTCCGGTATTACCGGTTCTTCGTCTGCTGCGGCAATGTAGGTGTAACCATCATTCTCTTTGTTCACCCAGTACGACTTGTCTTCTTTTAATTTTCTTAAAACCTTGTTTGCAAAAGCCGATGTCATCTTAGTCATTTTCATTCCCCACTTTCTTATGATTGATTTTCTTCAGTTCCTCTTCACATGACCTATAATACCCCTTTATCTTTTAACAAAAAATAAACCGCTGGTTTACGTGAACCGGCGGTTTATGTATTGCTTTATTTCGTTTATATTCTTATATTCAGTTCTGCTTCGATTTTTGTTTCATGAAGAAATCATCCACGGCCTGGACTATCTGCTCGGGCTTCATTGTTTTAAGAAGATAACCCTCCGGCTTTAGCTTCACTACATTGGCAACACTCTCTCTGTCGTTCTTGCTGGTTAAGAAAATCACAGGCAGATCTGCAAAATCCATCTCCGTGCGGATCATTTCCAGAACCTGCTTGCCGTCAACCACCGGCATTTCGTAATCCAGCAGTACAAGATCCGGACGGTTCAGAGTCATATACTTAATGGCCATGGCGCCGGAATTTGCCAGGATAATCTGATATTTGTCTTCAAGCCATCCCTTTACGTTTCGAAGCATGGCACCTGAATCATCCACCACCAGAATTTTCTTCTTTGAATCCTTACTATGAGCCTTCAGGTATTCGATAATGTCCTCTGATGCCTCATTAACATTTATGGGACGCACATAGGTCTGTCCAATCGTTGAATTGGGGATTACCTTTCTGGCATCGTCAATCTCATCCTGGTTGCCTATCAGAATAAAGGAGATATCATTCTCCAAAGCATGATCCTTCATATATACAAGGGCCTGCTGGTCGGTTGCCATATCTTCATCCAGGTACAGAATAATGCTCTCAACATCCATCCCTGACGCAGTCAGTTCCTTGATGGCACTCTTTGTTATCCGGATATCGTATCCGGCCTGTTCCATCTGATTTTTAAGGGAAATCACAAGCATCCCCTGGGTATTTGTCACTAGTAATATTTTATTGCTCAAAGAAGCACCCTCCGGTTTCGTAATTTTAAAGCTCCGGCATTATGCCAAAACTATTTTGAGATTTCTTCAAGTCTTACTCTGATCCTGTCACACAGTTCCATGATCTCTTCCATGGCAACATCAGCCACATAGGCTGATAAGTCTTCTGTCATTTCACGGATCTCTTCAGGCATTTTAACGTTTTCAAGTTCCTTCATGGCCCCATCCGCATCATCAAGGTCGAAGCTGTCCACGGCATTTTTAAGACGATCGAGAAGGCTTGTTATTTCCTCTGTATCAGCCTCTCGCTTTTCCTCATTCCCGCTTACGGCATATGGCTCAAGAATCGGTTTGTAGGATCTGTAAAGCTTAAGGGTTTCCGGCGTTTCCTTAAGGATTGTTTCCATATCCTCAGCATTTCCGGCCATCTCAAGCTTATAGAACATATCCGAAAGTTCAAGCGCACCTATCATACGTGCGGTATTTTTAAGAGCGTGCACTTCAATAGTGTAGTCCCTGATCATACCGTCTGCAAGGCACTTTTCAATCTTAACGGCCTTTCTGTCGATCAGCTTATAGAAGTCTCCAAGAAGGGACGTAAACAGTGTAAGACCTCCGGAATTTTCCACGCCTGCTGCCACATCTAGTCCCTCAATCACCGGAAGTTCTATATCCTCAGACACCGCATCCTTCACTATGGTATCACACTTTTGCACTTTATTCTCGGGTAAATACTTAAGAATTATCTTAAATAATTCCTTGGTTTTAATGGGCTTCGCCAGAAAGTCATCCATGCCCACTTCTTTAAACTGGGCTCTTGCCTCAGCCAGAGCATTTGCCGACAATCCTATGATCGGAAGATTTTTGTAGTATTCATCCTCCATTCCCCTTATGGCAACCGTAGCCTCTACGCCGTCCATAATAGGCATCATGTGATCCATGAAAACAATATCATATCTGTTTGCAGTAACCTTTTCAATGGCATCCTTGCCGTCAACTGCAGTGTCCATTATAAGCCCAATGGGCTCCATAAGTCCGAGGGCCACCTTTCGGTTCATTTCGTTATCATCTACGATGAGCACCCTTGCCTCCGGAGCGGTAAAGCACATCATCTGCTCCTGCTGTTCCTCAAAGGACAGCACCTCATGATTCAGGGCCAGACAGAAATTAAGCGTGTACAGGGGTTTATTCATTACCGTAGCGCCCTCTAAGTCAACACCCTCAAGCATTGGATTATGAATCAGAATGGTCTCAGGCTGCATCTTCTTTAAGTAATCCGCTACCTCCACCGGGCAGTTTTCGGGATTTAAGCTGTCACACTCCACAAAGAAGAAATCAACCTTTTTATCTGCCTCAATTGCCTCTTTAAGGTCCACATAGGTTACACTGTCATAATAACCGCAGAGCTTTTTAAGCATCTCAAGATTCAGATCATTAAGCTTTCCCGAAACAAATATCGGATCTTTACCCTTTACAATGGCTGCCGGCTGATCGTCCACAATTTCCTGCACCATATTAAACGAGAATACGGAACCCTTGCCATAGACGCTTTCAACAGTGATCCTGCCGCCCATTTCTTCAACCAGCATTTTGGCAATGGAAAGTCCCAGTCCGGTACCCTCCTTGCCCCTGTTCCTTTTTGTATCCACCTGTGAGAAGTTTGAAAAAAGCTTGGCAATATCTTCTTCTTTGATACCGATACCGCTATCCTCCACTGCGCAGGCAATTATGACCTTGCCATCAGCTGAATCATGCGCCTCTTCGCAGCGCATGGTTAACTTTACGTAGCCTTCATCAGTATATTTTATTCCGTTATTTACAATATTGGTCAGCACCTGTCTGATACGTCCTGCGTCTCCCATGAGTCTATGGGGCAGGGCAGGGTCAATATCATAAATGAGCTCTATGGGCTTATCCCCTATCCTGTTTAGGAAGATCATACCCAGGTCATTTAGAACCGACATCATCTCATACTCATCAGGTACAAGCTCCATCTTACCTGATTCGATCTTTGAAAAATCCAGAATATCATTGATAACCGTAAGAAGGGCATTTCCTGAGTTTTTGATATTATTGAGATATTCTCTGTTAACCGAATCCTGGTCCCGTCTCAGCATCAGCTCTGTCATGCCCACAATGGCATTCATGGGAGTTCTGATCTCATGGGACATATTGGACATGAAGTTTGATTTTGCCTCATTGGCATCAATTGCCTTCTGACGTTCCTCCTCAACCTGAGAAAGCATGTTATAGTGGGCGGTCATATCCACAAGCAAAATGCTGTAACCCACTGTTTTCTTTCTGATCATGATAGGTGCCAGCTTCTTGGCATATTTCTTACCGTCTCTCTCAAGTTCCGATTCCTCGCACATAAGAGAGCATTTTAATTCCTCCGGCAGCAGAGTATGGGGTGCAAGGCCTTTCAGCTCCGGAAAAACCTCCCTTGCATAGGGATTGGCATCCAGAAAATGGTACTGGAAGTCAATGATAATGAATATATTCTCGGAATGCTCCAGAACCCAGCCTCGCCCACGGTCTGTTATTGTAAAAAGCTCACCGTTGGCGGTTCCGCAGATAATTGAAAGAATTGATGCAGATGCAAAGATCGGCACCACATCAAATGAGGTGTCTGTTGTAAGGCTGATGATAAGGGATGCAAAAACAACACTCTCGGCGCAGATCATATAGATTATCTTGCCCCGCTCTTCACGCATTCTTCCGGAAAGAACAAATCTAAGTGATGTAATAATGGCAACAAGAAGGATCAGCGCCAGGTAAGAATACCGGATAGTCAGCATGGTGCCGTTATAGATCTTCATGAACATATAACCCTTGGAAGATTCCAGGTCATCATCGTATGACTGATCCTTCTCTATCTTCTTGGGTTTAACAGGTTCCTCATCTTTTGCGGGCTCCGGCTTGTCTTTATCATCATCCGTGGATTCAGGTTTGGCCTCCGCAGGTTCGGCCTTTTCATCTCCCTCCTCATGATGCATCTTCGTATATAATTTTCCATCGTCCTCACGATAGTTTACATCGATATTTTCATAAGCAAGACCACTGTCTGTCAGAATACTCCCCAGAGTGCTTATCTCGATAACGAAAAAAATGGCATAGGCCACCATGAAGACCTTGGACTTATTGTTCTTAATAAAGAAAGTCTTAATAAAAAGCACAAAGTCCAGATAGAAGATCACGTTGCCAATGTACTCAAACTTATATACCGATATAACCTCCTGATAATTGCTTGAAATAAGGACATTCAAATATCCGAAATTCATTATCAGGGCGCCGAGATTGGCCATTATCAGGTATGCATTTGATTTTCCCTGACCCTTATGAATCAGGATCACGATTCCGAAGAGTGGAATGATCACGCCGATTGTCTGCAATATGATTGCCGGTAAATAGCCTAACATTGTCTGCCTTTCTGCTTCTTATGCAAAATCAAAACGCTATATTTTGCATTATAACATAACGCAGCAATCCTTCCCACTTAATCGATATCCCAATACCTTCTGCTGGGGATCATTGCCAGAATCTTATGTGCCGTTGTTCCCGGATGTTCACCTGCCTTTATCGACAAAAATCCGACTATATATTCAAGATATACCATGGCCTCATATTCCCTTGGACCATCCGCAAAATAATTTGTTATAGCCAGATTCTTTACGGTTTCATAGTCCTCAATATCACACACATAGCCTATCATTTCCTTTAAGAATTCATGTCCCTCCATTCCCTCAGTATCTGATATGTCAAATTCCTTAAGCGCCTCAATACCGTTTTTATTTGCGAAAACTGCAGCATCTGTTGCTTTATAATATGCCTGGGACATGATTTCTTCCCGTTTCATTGCATCATCATTATCCGAAAGCTTCCTTAACACATTATTAACCGTCCTAAGTTCTTTCAAAATTATGTAGTCACCGGCCATTTTTCTTCCTATGTCGAAATCTATGGCTCCATAAAGGGCAGAAAGGTCAATCTTATCATAGTAGATGCCGTCATCCCTTACTTCATCCTTTATTTCCTTCTTTTTTAATATTTTTTCAATTCTCTCTTCAAGCGATTTTCTAGCTGAATCCTCGTTTTTGTATTCTTTTGCAGATTCCATGAGTTTCTCAAGTTCTGACATTTTACACTCATCCTCTTTGAAAAATGATCCTTCCATATCAGTTCCTCCTTTTCCATACACCCATTATATTTCCCGAAAAAGCAGCAAAAAAATAAACCGGCGGTTCAATTTCACCGACGGTTTAAATCCTAAAATAAATCTATATCTTAAATCTGCACAAAAGTGTCCCAATTCCTTCCACGCTCATTCCCTCTGCGCTGATGATTTTCCCTTCCATTGCAGCAGCGCTCTCCCCCTCCGGCAAAGTCACGGCACATTTAACGTAGTTTTTCGTATAACCAACCATATATTCGGATCCGTTTATCTCCTCCATATCCTCAAGGAGTATCTCAACTCGCTTTCCAACGTACCATTTGGCAAAATCATTCCGGTTCCTTTCATCACCCTTTAAGAGGATCCCGCTCCTTTTAGACTTTTCCTTATCAGTCAGCTGGTCCGGCATCTTATCGGCCACGGTGCCCTTTCGTCTTGAATACTTAAACAGATGCACCTCATAAAGCTTTATCTTCTCAAGATATTCTCTTGTCCTTTCAAACTCTCCCTCTGTTTCTCCCGGGAAGCCCACGATCACATCTGTTGTGATGGCGGGATGCTCGTAAAAGCTTCTAATCCTCTCTACCACCCTTTCAAATTCATCTGTTGTATAGTGGCGGTTCATACGTTTTAAAACGCTGTCGCATCCACTCTGAAGTGATAGGTGGAAGTGCGGACATACCTTTTCATTTGACGTTATGCCCTTTAGAAATTCCTCTGTCATGAGTCTGGGCTCCAGGGATCCCAGCCTTATCCTCTCAACACCTTCTATAGCCGAGGCTGCATTTATAACCTCCAAAAGGGAGGTATTAGTCCTGCCTGTTTTGGCAAATTCATTATATGAGGTTTCCTCTATTCCATAGGAACTTAGATGGATACCGGTGATCACAAATTCCTTATAGCCTGCTTTTGTAAGTCCCGCAATTTCAGCCATAATGTCCTCTATCCTGCGGGAGCGTATATGACCTCTGACATAAGGGATTATGCAATAACTGCAGTACTGGTCGCACCCATCCTGTATCTTAATAAATGCCCTTGTATGCTCGTTGCAATTTTCAACCCTCTGCTCTTCGTAGCTCTGTTCCTCTTTAAGATTGAGCAGGTGAATATCAGAGGTTTTTGAAAAATCATTCCCCCGGTTTTTTATATACTCATCCACTATTTCAAAGGTCTGTGACTTTAGATTGTTTCCGATAACGATGTCTATATCCGGATCTGATCCATCTCCGTCCATTGCCTGCACGTAGCAGCCCAGGGCAACCACAACCGCTTCGGGATTCTGCTTTTTTGCTTTATGTATCATCTGACGCGATTTTCTGTCAGCTATATTGGTCACGGAGCAGGTATTTATAACATAAACGTCTGCTTTTTGTGCAAAATCAACAATTTTGTATTCTGCTTTTTGGAAGTTTTGTTGTATTCCGTCCAGCTCATACGAATTCACTTTGCAGCCTAAGTTGTGAAATGCAACTTTTTTCATTGAAAAATCCCCATTTTTTCCGATTTTTTGTGATTTTTTCTGCATTGACTTTTAACTCTTCGGACTTTATATTAGAGTTTGTAAGCAGAAATTAATAGTTTGAATTTATAACCATTTAGGAGGTATTTGAGATGAAAACAGTTCAGATTTCTTTAAATTCTATTGATAAGGTTAAGTCTTTCGTTAATGATGTTACAAAGTTCGATTATGACTTTGATCTTGTTTCAGGCAGATACGTAATTGATGCTAAGTCAATCATGGGTATCTTCTCACTTGATCTTTCAAAGCCCATCGACCTTAACATCCATGC
>R03__coassemble_1159_pt1 | contig 12880 bp, 14 predicted proteins | sample R03__metabat2_high_PE_019 | metagenome-assembled genome bin R03
CTTGTGTTTATAGCCGTGATTTTGGCGCAAATACCACTAAATGAGCTTATGGAAAAAAAGAAAGGCAAGTGTTAAAATAATAAATTGTGATAATTTTGGCCGTAAGGCCCGTTTGATATAGTGTCAGGAGGTATTGTTATGACAAAAATAGACGTAGTATCAGGTTTCTTAGGTGCAGGTAAGACAACTCTTATCAAGAAGCTTTTATCAGAGGCTTTAAAGGGAGAGAAGGTTGTACTTATTGAAAATGAATTCGGTGAGATAGGCGTTGACGGTGGATTCTTAAAGGATGCCGGCATCGAAATAACCGAGATGAATTCAGGCTGTATCTGCTGTTCGCTTGTAGGTGACTTCGGAACGGCTCTTAAGGAAGTGATTGAAAAATATAATCCCGAAAGGATTCTCATTGAGCCTTCGGGTGTGGGTAAGCTCTCAGATGTTATGAGAGCAGTGTCAGGTGCAGGCCTGGGAGATGATGTACAGCTTAACAGTGCTGTGGCTGTTGTGGATGCCTCAAAGGCAAAAATGTACATTAAGAATTTCGGAGAATTCTTTGTTAATCAGATAGAGCATGCGGGAACCATCATTTTATCAAGAACCGCAACAACAAGTGAAGATAAGCTTAATGAGATAATCGCCCTTATACGTGAGCATAATGAAAAGGCAACAATAATCACAACTCCCTGGGATGAGCTTGAAGGAGCAAAGATCCTTGAGACAATTGAGGGCGCAAAGGATCTTGAGGCAGAGCTTATGAAGGAGATTCTTGAGCATGCCCATGAGGAGCACGAGCATCACCACCATCATGATCATGATGAAGAAGATGAGCATGAGCACCATCATCATCACCACGATGATGACGATGATGACGAACATGAACACCATCATCACCACCATGATGACGACGATGAGGATGAGCATGAACATCATCACCATGAGCATGGAGAAAACTGCACCTGCGGATGTCATGACCATGACCACCACCATGATCACGAGGGTCATCATCATGCAGATGAAGTATTTACAAGCTGGGGACGTGAGAATGTTTCAAAATACTCAAAGGGCGATTTAGAGGCCATTCTTAAGGACTTTGAAAATGCCGATAAGTACGGAATGATCTTAAGAAGTAAGGGAATGGTTCAGGATAAGGAATCAAACGGATGGATCTATTTTGACTATACACCCGGAGAGATAAATGTTCGTGCAGGTGAGCCCGATGTTACAGGCAAGGTTTGTGTTATCGGCTCAGAGCTTAAGGAAGCGGTACTTGAGGAGATCTTTAAATAATGATTCCTGTTTATATAATAAATGGTTTTCTGGAAAGCGGAAAAACCTCATTTATAAAATTTACCCTGGGACAGAAGTACTTTCAGATTCCGGAGAGAACCCTTCTTATCCTCTGTGAGGAAGGGGAGCTTGAATATGACAAGAAGCTTTTAAGAAGAAGCGGCACTGATCTTGAGATAATAGAGGATCAGGATGACTTTACGGTTGATGCCCTTGAATATCTGGTAAAAAGATACAAGCCGGGACGCATACTTGTGGAACTTAACGGAATGTGGAATCCCAAGGAGCTTACATATCCCAAGGACTGGGAAATAGAGCAACAGATAACGACTATTAATGCATCTACCTTCCAGATGTACTATACGAATATGAAGTCTCTGGTATCGGAGCATGTGAGAACTTCGGAGCTTATCGTGTTCAACAGATGCGATGGCATGGAGGAAGAACTTCCGAACTTTAAGCGTTCCATAAGGGCGGTTAATTCCGGTGCTGAGATTATTTTCGAGGATTCAAAGGGCGAGATCAATGTGAGTCTTGACGAAGAGCTGCCCTATGATCTTAATGCCGAGGTAATAGAACTTGATGATGCAGGCTATGCAATGTTCTATATAGATGCAATGGACAATCCTGCCAGATATGACGGTAAGGTCTTAAGCTATGTGGGATCTGTTATGAAACCGCCGAAATTCCCCAAGGGATATTTTGTGCCCGGAAGAATGGCTATGACCTGCTGTGCTGAGGATATGGCATTTCTGGGCTATGTCTGCAAGTACGATAAGGTTGATGACTTTAAGGAAAAGGACTGGGTGAAGGTTAAGGCCGAGGTAAGGCTTGAACCCTTCGAAGCTTATGGGGGAATCGGACCGGTACTTTATGTTAAAGAAATAGAAAAGACCATTTCACCGAAGGACCCCGTTATTGATTTCAGTAACCTGTAAGAGTATATGCCAAATAATAAGAACAATATCTTAAAACAATATAAAACATCAATAATAGCCTTTGGCATTGCCTTTGGACTGATTATAGTCGGCTGGATGGCTTTATACATTTATTGTGAGGCCCGATCAGGTTCTGAATATACATATGAATTTTCCGCTGATGATACAAGTGTGGTTCAGGATGGACTGTCGATTGACATTGCCACAACAAAATCCTGGAAGGATGCGACTTTCCATGAGAATGAACCCTATGGTAATCAGTATGATGTAACCGTGCATAATGATACAGAGTATGATTTTATCAGTTGGAGGGCACATCTTATCTTCAGTGATGGAATTGTTATGGACAGTGCCTGGAACGGTGATTTTGATGTGGATAATAATATACTGAATTTTGTTGCCACATCTCCTGTTGATGTAATAGTTGCGGAAAATGATCAGCCCTTTGGCGCGGTAATATATACAAAATGGGGCACAGAGATAACCGGCTGTATTATTTCCGGATATTGGGACATCGACATGGTGGATACGGGATGGTTCTGGACCCTTATTGAACTTACCTTCCTGGTGATCATCGGTGCTGCTTTCAGAATATATAATATCTTCAGGCAGCGTTACTATAATGAACGGATATCTCATGATGCTGATATAATCGAGCAGTCCTTAAAGACACTCACGCAGTTTATTGATGCGAAGGATGCATATACCAAGGATCATTCGGTAAGAGTTGCCGATTATGCCAGGGAAATAGGCCGCAGGATAGGTATGACGGAAGAAGAGACAAAGGATCTTTACTATATCACTCTCCTGCATGATTGCGGAAAAATTGCGGTACCCGATGAAATCCTTAAAAAGGAAGGGGCTCTTACACCTCAGGAATTTGCGATTGTTAAAACCCATACAACAAAGGGTAATGAGCTTTTAAAGAAATTCACTGCTCTTCCGGGAATCGGTGACGGTGCCCATTATCATCATGAGAGATATGATGGATACGGCTATCCCTCCGGCCTCGAGGGTGAAGATATTCCCCTTTATGCGAGGATAATATGTGTGGCTGATGCCTATGATGCAATGAGTTCAAACAGATGTTACAGGAAGGCGCTTGATGAAGAACGCATTTTGTCTGAACTTGAGCTCAACAGCGGAAAGCAGTTCGACCCTAAATTCGTTCCCATTATGGTACAGATGATCAGGGACGGTTATACGCAGAAGGTTAGGGAGAAATATCCGACAGAGTAATTTTGTTCATTTCATGAAAAATCGGGCATTATGTTTACCGTAAATGTGCAAAATGTCCGAAAATGCTTGATTTTAAGCCCAAAATGGGCATTTTTCCTTGACTTTTAAGGGCAAAACCTTTATAACATACATATGCGCAAAGAGCATAAATAATTTACTTCAGAAATAGGAGGAGTTCAAAATGAACAAGACAGAATTAGTTGCAGCTATGGCTGATCAGGCTGGATTATCAAAGAAGGATGCTGAGAAGGCTCTTAAGGCTTTCACAGATGTTGTTGCTGAGCAGCTCAAGAAGGGTGATAAGGTTCAGTTAGTTGGTTTCGGTACTTTCGAAGTATCTGAGAGAGCAGCTAGAGAGGGACGTAACCCTCAGACAGGTGCTGTTATGAAGATCGCAGCTTCTAAGGCTCCTAAGTTCAAGGCTGGTAAGGCTTTAAAGGACATGATGAACTAGTTTAAATCTGATATGATCAGATGGGAATCTGCCGAAGGCAGCATTTCCGAATACTTAGGCATAAAGCCGTGACCTTTAGGTCGCGGCTTTTTTACTAAAGGAATGGTGAAGATCATGAGACTTGATAAATATCTTAAGGTTTCAAGGATAATAAAACGCAGAACAGTGGCCAATGAGGCATGTGATGCGGGAAGAGTTATGATAAACGGTAAGGTGGCAAAGGCATCTGCAGAGGTTAAGTCAGGGGATGTTTTGGAGATTGCCTTTGGAAATAAGCCTCTTAAAGTGGAAATAACCTCCGTGCAGGAAACTGTCCGCAAGGAAGAGGCCAAGGAAATGTATAAAATATTATAAAATTTCGGATTTTATGAAAATTGACGTAAATTTTTTTAATGTTTTGCCGATGATTATTATGAAGACCAAGTTTATCCACAGACCAAGGAGGGTTAAATCATGAGCGTAAACGGAATTTCAGGATATTCACAGTTAGATGCATATAGTGCATATCAGACAACAAGTAAGACTGTAGCGGAAGCTGATACAACCACAGCTAAAACCACTGATGATACGGCGGCGGTTTATGAGGCGAGTACAGACTCCGTTAAGTATCAGCAGAATACGGAAATAGTTGAAATGCTGAAGGCTGATCAGGAAACCTACAAGAATCAGCTTATGAGTTTTGTTCAGCAGGCTATTTCAGGTCAGGGCAATGCTCTTGCAACCACAGATGATATGTGGAAGTTTTTGGCAAGCGGCAACTTTACGGTGACTGAAGAGGCCAAGGCAGAGGCTCAGGCATCACTTGAAGAGGGCGGATACTGGAGCGTTGAGAGTACCTCAGACAGAATCCTTGAGATGGCTAAAGCCTTAACCGGTGGAGATCCGGATCAGATAGAAGCTATGCGGGAGGCAGTTGAGGAAGGCTTTAAACAGGCTACCAAGACCTGGGGACAGGACCTTCCGGAGATTTCTTCAAAAACCTATGATGCCATCATGGAGAAGTTTGATGCATGGGCAGCAGAGGCAGCAGGAGAGACAGAAGCATAAATTCACATAAAATGACACCCGAGGTTGTCCCCGGGTGTTATTTTTATGTATAATCGTGATTATGATGAATAAGAAAAAACTCACAATAAAAAATGCAAGGATCATAAATCCCAAAACCAATATGGATATGGTTGGGGATATCTTCATTGAGGATGGAAGGGTTGCAAAGCTCATCCCCGAAAATGAAAGAGTCGGGGATGATTTTCCCGAAGGTGAGATCATCGATGCAAAAGGGATGATAGCAGCTCCGGGGCTTGTCGACATACATGTTCATTTCAGGGACCCCGGGCAGACTTATAAGGAGGATATTGAAACAGGAGCGAGAGCCGCTAAAGCCGGAGGCTTTACCTCTGTTATAATGATGGCCAATACATCACCTGCTGTTGATTCTCCGGAAATACTTAAAGAAGTGATTACGAAGGCAGAGGCACAGCCCATAAATGTGTATGCATCCTCAGCAGTATCAAAAGGGCTGAAGGGGTTCGAACTTGTTGATTTTGATGAAATGGCAAAGGCCGGTGCAGCAGGATTCACGGATGACGGGATTCCCCTTATGGATGTGAAACTGCTTACAAAAGCCATGGAGGAAGCATCAAGGCTTAAAATGCCCATAAGCCTTCATGAAGAGGACCCGAAATATATAGAAAACAGTGGAGTAAATGCAGGATCAGTTGCTGAAAGCCTGGGGCTTGCCGGAGCAAAGCGGGAGGCAGAATATACTCTCATAGAAAGAGATATTAAACTGGCCATTAAAACAGGGGCGCAGCTTGATATTCAGCATATCAGCACTAAAGAGGGTGTGGATCTTGTAAGGAAGGCAAGGAAGGATCATAAAAACATCCATGCGGAGGCTACACCACACCATTTCACCTTAACAGAGGAAGCAGTCCTTAAGTACAAAACCCTGTCGAAGATGAATCCGCCTGTAAGGGAAGAAGCTGACAGACAGGCCATAATAGAGGGACTTAAGGACGGAACCATAGAATTCATTGCAACAGACCATGCTCCCCATTCAGCTGAGGAAAAAAGCAGGGAATTCACAAAGGCTCCAAGCGGGATCATTGGCCTTGAAACCTCCCTTGCCTTAGGTATAACGGAGCTTGTCAAAAAGGGATATCTGACCTTAAGTGACCTTATTGAAAAAATGTCGGTTAATCCCGCAGTGCTTTATAAGCTTGATGCCGGTGATATTTCCGAAGGAAAGATTGCTGATATAGTCATATTTGATCCCAACGAGAAATGGACGGTGAATGATTTTTATTCAAGGTCATCCAATTCCCCTTTTGTCGGGTGGACACTTACCGGAAGGGTAAAATATACTATTTGCGGGGGAATGCCCGTTTATATTGATAAAGCGTGATTCAGAAGGAAGAGAAGATGTCAAAGATTAAGGAAGAAGCATTAGTAATCGATCAGGAAAATCTAAGTCCCGGAGTTTACTCCATGTGGATCAAAACCCGTATTGCCAGGGAGGCAAAGGCCGGCCAGTTTATTTCGGTGTATACCGGGGATAAATCCAGACTCCTGCCCCGCCCCATAAGCATCTGCGAGATAAGAGAGGATTCACTTCGCATCGTCTACAGGATTGCAGGAGACGGTACACGGGAGTTTTCAACCTATAGGGCAGGGGATCACATAACCATCCTGGGACCTTTGGGAAACGGTTTTGAGGCAGTATCAGGCAAAAACCTAAAGGGATGCGCTCTTCTTATAGGAGGCGGTATCGGAGTTCCGCCGATGCTGGGACTTGCTGAGGCTCTTTCCTGCGAAAAATCAATCGTTGCAGGCTACAGGAGCAATAAGGATCTGTTCCTTGATAAGGAACTTTCAGAAAACGGTAAGCTGTATATTGCAACCGATGACGGAAGCCTGGGCACAAATGGAACGGTAATAGATGCCATACGGCAAAATCATATAGAAGCCGATGCAATTTTTGCCTGCGGTCCAAAGCCCATGCTTAAGGCGGTTAAGTCCTATGCGGAAGAGAAGGGAATTCCGGCCTACATATCAATGGAAGAGAGAATGGCCTGCGGTGTCGGTGCGTGCTTAGGCTGCGTATGTAAGTCAACGGATATTGATGATCACTCAAAGGTAAACAATAAGAGAATATGCAAGGACGGACCTGTTTTCCTTGCAACGGAGGTGGAGCTGTGATGGACTTATCTGTAAATATAGCAGGTGTTGAACTTAAAAATCCTGTGATGACGGCTTCGGGTACCTTTGGTTCCGGAATGGAATACGGCGAATTTGTGGACCTTAACAGGCTAGGCGCCGTTGTAACAAAGGGGGTTGCCAATGTCCCCTGGCCGGGAAATCCAACACCAAGGGTATGTGAGGTTTACGGTGGAATGCTTAATGCAATAGGACTTCAAAATCCGGGAATCGATACCTTTATAGAAAGGGATCTTGAATTTTTAAAGGACTATGATACAAAGGTTATCGTCAATGTATGCGGAAAGAGCATTGAAGATTATGCAGAGGTTGTTGAGAGACTTGGGGAAACAGATGTTGATATGCTTGAGATCAATGTTTCCTGTCCAAATGTTAAGGAGGGCGCGATTGCCTTTGGACAGAATCCTGAGGCCTTAAGCAGGATAACGAAGGAAATAAAGAGCAAGGCAAAACAGCCTATAATCATGAAGCTTTCGCCTAATGTTACGGACATTGCTTTAATGGCGAAGGTAGCAGAAGATGCGGGAGCCGATGCGATTTCCCTGATAAATACCCTGACAGGGATGAAAATAGACATAAAGAAGCGCTGCTTTGTACTGGCCAATAAGACCGGAGGAATGTCAGGCCCGGCCATCAAACCGGTTGCGGTACGTATGGTATATCAGGCATCCCATGCCGTTAAGATTCCCGTAATAGGAATGGGGGGAATAGCAAACGCAGAGGATGCCATAGAATTCATGATGGCAGGAGCAAGTGCTGTGGCAGTGGGAGCCATGAACTTCAATAATCCGTATACCACAACGGAGATCATTGAGGGAATTGAAGAGTACATGCGGGAAAATCATGTGGAAAAGATCACTGAAATAGTGGGATGTGTTTGATTTTTACGTAAAAATATAGTAAATTCGAATTGTACATTGTATACACTGTCTAAAGTCGGGCGGTATCGGATATTTCAGAGCATTCATATACGGAATAAGGTGACAAAGATGTCGGAATTGAAGCTTCAGATGAACATGGATGAATTTCTGCCTTTAAGGGATGTGGTTTTTAATACCCTCCGTCAGGGAATACTGACGGGAGAGCTGAAACCCGGTGAAAGGCTTATGGAAATACATCTTGCGGATAAGTTGGGGGTATCCAGGACTCCTGTCAGAGAGGCTATAAGGATGCTTGAGCTTGAAGGCCTTGTGACCATGATCCCAAGAAGAGGAGCTGAGGTTTCAAAAATATCCGAGGAGGATCTAAGGGATGTTCTGGAGGTAAGAAGAGCTCTTGATACTCTGGCGGCACGGCTTGCCTGCGAAAAGATCACTGCAGAGCAGAAAGAGGAGCTAAAGGCTGCGGCGGATGATTTTGTCAGGGCTACCCTGAGTGGTGATGCTACAACGATCGCCCAGGCGGATGTTAAGTTCCATGATGTGATACTTAAGGCATCAGGTAATAAGCGTCTGATACTGATCGTAAATAATCTTGCAGAGAGAGCTTACAGATACAGGCTTGAGTACATTAAGGATAAAAAGAATCATAAAAAGCTTATACAGGAGCATTCCCTTATTATGAACAGTGTGATAAACGGTAATGTAAGGGAAGCGGTAAAGCATGTGGAAACCCATATAGATAACCAGGAAATCAACGTTTTGAACCAGCTCGATATGACATGAATAAGGATGTTACCGTAAAAATAGAATCCATAATAAGATCAGAGCAGGGCAGCGAGGATATAAAGAGTAAAGCCCGTGGGGCGTACTTTAAAAAGGATGAATGCCTGTATATTCTGTATGATGAGAAAAACGAGGAAGAAGTCATAAATAAATGTCGTCTGAAGGTGTATACAGACAGACTTGAAATGAAAAAATCAGGTCCTTATACAACAGGGATGACTTTTACAAGGGATGAGATAACAAAGTGCCATTACAAAACACCCTTCGGAGCACTGGATCTGGAGATTGAGACAACGGGATATGATCTTGTTATTGATGAAAGAGATATAAAGCTAAAGCTTAAATACAGGCTTTTGTCCGGAAAAGCCGTAATGTCAGAGCATATAATGAATATTTCGGTAACGGACAGAGAAGAGTAAATAAAACCCCATCCTTCATTGGATGGGGTTTTGACTTTGAATTATTTGGCACCGCCCTTTTCTGCAATGGTATCACCGAGACGCTTAAAGAAGCCTTTCTTCTTCTCAGGTGCCTGGGGAAGGGATCCGTGAAGACCCTTGACTCCGGTAATGTAAATGCCGCTTACGGTGGCCTTGACTTCCTTCTTAACTGGGATCATATCGAAGATCTTATCATCACATACCATGGATAAAACCTGCGGTCCCACCTTGGCCTTTACGATTGGAAGCTTTGAACGGCGCATAAGCTTCGGAGTCTGATCGATAACTGCCTGGGGAAGTCCGGAATCCTTAACCGGAAGCCTTTTCTTATCTATTACCAGCATGGAAATAGTCTGCTTGATCGCATCCATCTGCTCCTGCTGTTCTTCCTGACGTTTCTGGGCCCTCTTACCGAAGAAGTAAAGAGCAACAACGATTCCGATAAGAACCAGCAAAATGATCAGCAGTACAATTGTAGCAGTACTTATCAAAAATATGGGTGACATGATGTTACCTCCTGAAAATATAATTAAAAACCAGCAAATATTGTATCATATCAGCCCATTTCTTGTAAACGGAATCTTGTTATGATGATTTTGTTATGGTAAACTGAATTATGTATGCGATGAGGCTTTCGGCATGTGATTTTGCCGAAGGAAATAAAAGCAGATATTGAGGAGAAAAGATGAGAGAAAAGCATAAACATGTGCCGGTTGTGATAGCCGGTGCAGTGATTGCTACGGCACTTGCAGGCTGTGGGAAGGCGGATAACTTAAATCCCAAGCCGGAGAAGTACATAGAGTTAGGGCAGTATAAGGGTCTTACCTATGAACTTTCATCCGGCGAGGTTTCAGAAGAGGATATAGAGGAAGAACTCTATTATCTTGCAAGCAGCTTTGCCGAGGATGAGATTCTCGATGAAGGTGTTGTGCAGGAAGGCGACGTTGCCAATATTGACTATGTGGGAACTCTTGATGGAGTTGCTTTTGACGGAGGAACGGCGTCCGGGTATGATCTGACGATTGGATCCCATACATTTATTGACGGTTTTGAGGATGGACTCGTAGGAGCCAGAATAGGTGATACAGTTGATCTTAACCTGACATTTCCGGAGAATTACGGCGCTGAGGAACTTGCAGGTCAGGATGTGGTCTTTACGGTTACCGTCAACTACGTCACAAGAGCAGATGTTCCCGAGGTGACTGATGAATTCATAACAGAGGTTTCCGAGGGTCAGTATACCAACGTTGAGGACTACAAAGCGGCTCTTGAAAAGCAGATGCAGGCGGAAAATGTCGATTATGAAAATCAGCTTGTATATACGGAGCTGCTCCAGATGGCGGTTGATAACGCCACTGTGAAAAATGACTTACCCCAGGAGTATATCCAGGAGAAGGTCAACAGGATGCTGATAAATGTTCAGGATTATGCAAGTGCGTATAATCTTGATCTTGAGAGTTTCCTTGACCAGTACATGGGACTTACCAAGGATGAATATAACTCCCAGGCAATAGAATATGCCGAAAAGGCCGCTAAGGAATCCTTAGTTGTGCAGGCAATCGCAGATAAAGAGGGTATTTCCATAAGTGATGAGGAGCTTCAGGAGGCCATTGATACTTATGTTGAGGAGTATGGCTATGAGAGCGAAGAGGACTTCACAGAGAATACAGATATGGATGATTTTAAAGAATATATACTGACCTCGAAGGTTGAAGATTTTCTATATGAAAATGCCAAGATAACCGGGGCAGAGTAGGAAAGAGGAGAAAAAATGGATTTAGTTCAGGTAAGAGATTTATACAGAAACAAAGAGGAATATTTAAACAAAGAGGTAACCGTGGGAGGCTGGGTACGTTCGGTCAGAGATTCAAAAACCTTCGGTTTCATAGTGCTTAATGACGGAACCTTTTTTGAACCGCTGCAGATTGTTTATGCGGATAAGCTTGATAATTTTGATGAGATCAGCAAGCTTAATGTAGGCGCGGCTCTTATAGTAAAGGGAATGCTGGTACCCACACCGGAGGCTAAGCAGCCCTTTGAAATCCAGGCTGAGGAGGTTATCGTAGAGGGTCCTTCAACTCCTGACTATCCCCTTCAGAAGAAGCGTCATTCAATGGAATATCTCCGTACGATCTCTCATTTAAGAGCACGTACGAATACCTTCCAGGCAGTATTCCGAGTTCGCTCACTGGCAGCTTATGCTATCCATAAGTTCTTCCAGGAGAGAGATTTTGTATATGTTCATACACCCCTCATAACAGGCTCTGACTGTGAGGGCGCAGGAGAGATGTTCCAGGTTACAACACTTGACCAGACCAATATTCCAATGGTTGACGGTAAGGTGGATTATTCCCAGGATTTCTTCGGAAAGCCCACCAACTTAACGGTTTCGGGGCAGCTTAACGGTGAGACCTATGCAATGGCATTTAAGAACATTTACACCTTTGGACCCACCTTCCGTGCGGAGAATTCAAACACAACACGTCACGCTGCGGAGTTCTGGATGATCGAGCCTGAGATTGCCTTTGCGGATCTTAAGGACGACATGATCCTGGCTGAAAGCATGATCAAATATATTATCAAATATGTGATGGAGAATGCTCCTGAGGAGATGCAGTTCTTTAACAGCTTTGTTGACAAGGGACTTATTGAGAGACTTGAGCATGTGGCTAATTCGGATTTCGGTCATGTTACCTATACAGAGGCCATTGAAATCTTAGAGAAGCATAATGATGCGTTTGATTATAAGGTATTCTGGGGATGTGATCTTCAGACAGAGCATGAGAGATATCTTACAGAGCAGATCTTTAAAAAGCCTGTATTTGTAACGGATTATCCTAAGGAGATAAAGGCCTTCTATATGAAGCTCAACGAGGACGGCAAGACCGTTGCTGCTATGGACTGTCTTGTACCCGGTATTGGCGAGATTATCGGCGGAAGCCAGAGGGAAGATGATTACGACAAGCTGGTTAAGAGAATGGATGAGCTGGGACTTAAGAAGGAGGACTATGATTTTTACCTTGATCTTCGTAAGTACGGTTCAGCCCGTCATTCGGGATTCGGCTTAGGCTTTGAAAGATGCGTTATGTACTTAACGGGAATGGGCAATATAAGGGATGTAATTCCCTTCCCGAGAACAGTGGGTAATTGCGAGCTTTAAAGGTTTAATAAAAATAAGGGGAAAAAATGAAAAAATTAAGGGGATGCAGACGTACTTGCAAGCGTCTTGCGGCAGCTACACTTTCTGCCTGTGTTGCACTCCTGCTTCTTGAGCCGGCGTATGGGGAAACGCTGAGTGACATCCAGAAGAAAAAGGAGGAGGCAAAGCAGCAGCAAAGCAGCATGCAGAACAAGCTTGATTCCGTAGAGTCTGAGATAGACTCTATTGAAAGCGAAAAAGAGGATGCTGAAGCGGAGATCGAAGAAATTGATGCAGAACTGGTGGATGTTCTTTTGTCGATTGACATTTTAAGGGATGATATCACCGGTAAAAATGATGAGATCGCTGAAGCCCAGACTGAATATGATGCGGCTGTTGCTCTTGAAGAGCAGCAGAAGGAAGCAATGAAAAAACGCATCAAGTTCATGTATGAAAAGGGTGAAACCTCCTATCTTACAATACTGCTGGAATCACAGAGC
>R03__coassemble_1161_pt1 | contig 12859 bp, 8 predicted proteins | sample R03__metabat2_high_PE_019 | metagenome-assembled genome bin R03
GGTTCCTGTTAAATGCCTTCAAGTACGGTGTTCCCCCTCACGCAGGACTTGCCTATGGTTTGGATCGTCTGGTAATGCTCATGGTGGGCGCCGACAACATCCGTGAGGTCATGGCCTTCCCTAAAGTCAAGGACGCAAGCTGCCTCATGACCGAAGCCCCCAGCATCGTAGATCCCAAGCAGCTTGAGGAACTGGGCATCGCCCTCGCACCGACGAGTGCACCTGAAGAGGCTGAAAAATAATTATTGTTTAACATAAAAATGATGAATGCTAGAAAGAGTGACGTTCAACATTGAGCCGAAATTACAAAATCAATTTTTGGTGGCACTCCGGAGCCCGGTTCTTAGCGAGGTGTTTTCGAGCTTAGAACCGCTGAGCGAGGACAGTGAGCGAGAGCGTCCACGAAAAATTCGACTTTTGTAATTGAGGCGGGCTACACTGAGGACAGTGAGCGAAAGCGTCCCAAGGAAATTTGAGTTTTGACCTTGAGGACTGTTTGCATTAGGAGATCACAGGTATGAAGTACTGCAAAAACTGCGGAATGCTTTTGGAAAATACACATGAGAGATGCATCAAGTGCGGAGCGGACGTTTCCCTGCGCTCTAATGTTTCCATGTATCCACCTGAGGTGGAGGCGAGAATTGCTGCCGAGAAGGCAGAGCAGAAGAGCAGGTCCAAAATGATCGCGGTGCTTATCTCAATAATCGTCGTCCTGGTTATTTTAATCGGCGTTATCATCTGGAAAATAGCAGGCAGCGGAATGTCACTTCCCAAGGAGCAGGCCGTTGAAACAGTGGAGGAAACTGCTGCTCTAACAGAGGAGGAGCCTGTAATTACGGAAGAAGCGGAACCGGAGCCTGAGGTCGAAAAGGACGTTAAGGATGATGAGGGAAGCTATTACATATGCACTCCCGAATATGACGCAGGCGGAAACCATATATTCAATGCAATATATCCCGAGGATATTTCACAGGTGTCCTTTAATTTGGACACTGAAAAATATTCAAACCAGTTTCCCGAAAATATAGTAATGACTGTGGCCAACGATGACTCCACGGTTACCTTCACCTATATGTCACCCCAGCAGCTCTGGTATAAAAATTCAGACAAGGGCCAGACGAGAAAAAACGAACGCGATCCTCAGTACTATATGAGCTTTCTGACCTATGAGGATGCCGGGACATACCTTGACTCGCTTATAAAGGCCAGCTATCCAAAGGCAAGAAAAATCGAGATGGTCTCGGAAACAGAGGTTTCATCGGAACTCACCTCGGCACTTTCGGAGTTTTCCGAATCGAGAAAGAACTTTTTTTTAAACGAAAAATTCGGAGACTATGCACACCTGGGCAAGGACACCGAGTATGCGTCAAATGGTGTTGCCACTTATTCAGCGGAAATCTTCGAATATCAGATAACGGATCAGGATAAGGAAGTTTTGTACTGTAAATATTATGTTCCGGTTATATCCAATACGCTCCTATATGCCACTGAATCCGCTGGAGATATGGGTTCGATAACTGAATGGTATGTTTTGTGTGTATGCGGTTTTGAAACCGGTAATGATATGCTGTATGAGGACTATGAAAAAGCCTTTGAGCTTTTCTGCGCCAATGCCTGCCCCACAAGGGAGTTTTTCTACACCAACTACTGCTACGGCAAGGAGATTGAGGAATCAATAGAAGCTGAAATCGAGCCTGAACTCTTAGACGATGCAAAGCTTAAGGAATACGCCGGAAAATATAAGGCCGATACGGAACTCGGAGATATAAGAGAGGGAATATACAGCTTTTTGAAGCTCTACGGCAGCAAGGTTTTTTCATCGGAGGATATGACGATATATGCTCCCGAAGATATTGCCGTAGCTTACTATGACAAGGAAGCCGGAAGACTGTTTGTATCTCCGGAGGAAACGGAATATCCCGGCTCAAGCTATGAGGAACTGACCCTTCAGACGACTGAATAAACTGTTTAAGCGAAAGAGAGTGTGATTTTTGTTTGGATACTGACAGTATCACTAAACTGATAACGGAACTGATCTTCCTTATAATACTGCTGTACCTGTCAGGTTTTTTTTCATCTGCGGAGACTGCCCTTACAACGGTCAACCGGGTGCGGCTCAAGGAACTTTCCGAGGAAAATAATAAAAAAGCCATCAAGGTCCTAAAGCTTCTTGATAATCCGAGCAAGATGCTGAGCACGGTGCTGATATGCAACAACGTTGTTAACCTCTCAGCCTCAGCACTTACGACCGCCATGGTTGCCGGAATCTGGGGTAATGCATTTATTGCCCTCGGCACCGGAGTGCTGACCCTTTTTATGCTTTTGTTCGGTGAGATAACTCCTAAGACAATGGCATCCCTTAATAATGAAAAAGTCTCTCTGCGATGCGGCGGTACGATCCTGTTTTTGTGCCGGATCCTGACACCCCTTGTATTTATAATAGACAAGCTTTCAAACCTTATACTGCGCATAATGCGTGTTGATCCCGCTTCCGCAAAATCAGCCATTTCCGAGTATGAATTCCGCTCGATAATCGAGGAATCCGTCAAGGACGGTGTACTGGAAACGGAGGAAAAAGAGATAATAACAAATGTCGTGGAGTTCGGTGACACAACGGCAAGGGACGTTATGATCCCAAGGGTTGAGACAACCTGCATCAATGTGGATTCGAGCTTTGATGAACTTAAGGCGATCTTCCTTGAGGAAAAGCACACAAGATTCCCGGTTTACGAGGAAACTCAGGACAACATAGTGGGAATCATCAATATGAAGGACCTGCTTTTTTATGAGAACTGGGAGGGATTTTCAATCCGCTCCATAATGCGGGAGCCGGCCTTTACATACGAGTATAAAAACACCTCGGATCTTCTGGCGGAAATGAGGGAAAAATCACAGCCCATGAGTATTGTGCTTGATGAGTACGGCGCGGCTGTTGGACTTGTTACTTTAGAGGACCTTCTGGAGGAGATCGTCGGAGATATAAGGGATGAATATGATGACTATGAGAAAGAATTCATAGTGGAGCTTGAACCCAGAAAATATCTCATTGACGGCTCTATCAAGATCGATGATGTTAACGATCAGCTGGGAACCTCCTTTGAATCAGAGGATTTTGATTCAATAGGTGGCCTTGTTATAGAACAGCTTGAGGACTTCCCTAAGGAGGGGGATTCGGTGACCCTTCCCGGAGGGGAAAGGATAACCGTTATTGATATGGATAAAAATCATATCGATAAGGTGGAACTCCTTCTTCCGGAAAAGCGCGAGGAAGAGGATGAAGATGCAAAAAGTGATGACAGGGAATTAGTGGAAGATCACCCGGATGATTTTGCCGAAGGAGAGAAAAATGCCTGATATTAGTTATGAAGCCGGCCAGATGGAGGCCGAAAAAGTAAAAACAATGCAGGAGACAGACAAGAAATGTCCCCAGTGCGGCGGTGTTATGGATTTTGATCCCAAGACAGGCGGCATGTACTGCCCATACTGTGATTACAGGGAAGAAATCGCAGTGACCAATTCCGCAGGAGAAGAGAAAGCCCAGGAGCTTGACTTTGAAAAGGCCGAATTTACGGGGAACTGCGACTGGGGTGTTGCCCAGAAAACCGTAACCTGTAAGTCCTGCGGCGCAACTACGGTTTACGATGCGCTGGCAGTTGCAAATGAATGTCCCTATTGCGGATCAAACCAGGTAATGGAGGCATCCGATGTTAAGACTCTTGCACCAAACGGCGTTGTGCCCTTTAAACTGACTGCCAAGGAAGCTGGAGAGAAATTCATTAACTGGCTGGGAAAAAAGTGGTTTGCGCCAAAGGCCGCAAAGCAGAGCGCAAGGGCGGATTCCTTTAAGGGAGTGTACCTTCCCTACTGGACCTTTGATGCGGATACCTATTCAACCTATACAGGTGAGTATGGAATAGACCGGACGGTCCATAATGATGATGGGGATGAGACGGTAACTGACTGGCACAAGACAAACGGCACATATTCGGAGTTCATTGACGACCAGCTGGTGTGCGCATCCGGTGACCAGAACGTTGATATGTTAAGGACAATCGAGCCCTTTGATACTAACGACAACAAGGCCTACAAGCCGGAATATCTTGCGGGCTTTACGGCAGAGAGGTATGCCCTGGGACTTAAGGATGCCTGGGAGAAGGCCAAGAATTTCATAAAGAGCAGGCTGGAAAACTCAATATCACGTAAGATCACCAATGAACACAATGCCGACCATACAAGGAATATCAGGATCAGAACGGAGTATTCCAACATCACTTACAAATATCTGATGCTTCCGGTATGGCTGTCCGCCTTCCAGTATAACGGAAAAACCTACCAGTTTATGGTAAACGGCCAGTCAGGCAAGGTGGGAGGCAAGTATCCCGTATCACCATGGCGTGTGCTTATTGCGGTTTTGATAGCTGTCGCCGTGATCGCGCTTATCATGTATATTATGAACTAGCGGGTATATGATTTTTCCGAAGGGGCTTAAGATATAAAATACTTTCCAAGGAAAAATCCTTATGATATACTAAACGATGCTGATTTTATCAGCCCTATGAAAAAGTAATACCGAAAGGAAGTCAGAGCAATGAAAAAATCAAATGCAGTAGTCTCACTTGTGGCATTTTTAGTGGTGCTGGGACTGTTTGGGTACATGGTACTCAACGGAGTGGGAGTTGACAAAACCGGTGCTGCCGAGAGTATTAACTTAGGCCTTGATCTTGCCGGTGGCGTTTCAATCACTTATCAGGTTGTGGGTGATGAGGACCCCTCAGCAGAGGACATGAGTGATACTATTTACAAGCTTCAGCAGAGAGTTGAGAACTACTCAACAGAGGCTCAGGTTTATAAGGAAGGTACAGACCGTATCAACATCGAGATCCCCGGCCTCTCAGATGCCAATGCTGTTTTGGAGGAGCTTGGTAAGCCCGGTTCACTTTATTTTATCAACCATCTTGATTCAGAGGGCAACTCAAACTATGAGCCCACCGGAATCGGCGAGGATGGCAGATACGAGTATACTCTTACAAAATCAATCGAAGAGCTTGAGGCTGACGGCTCCATCGTGCTTGAAGGTACTGATGTTAAGGAAGCAGCAGCAGGCGCAACTTCAGATGACATGGGTGGAACCGAGTATGTTGTAGAACTGACACTTAATGACTCCGGTACCAAGAAGTTTGCAGATGCAACAACTATTGCAGCCCTTACCAAGGATACGATCATGATCTACTATGACGGTGAGGCAGTTTCGGTTCCTTCGGTTCAGACGGCGATCACAGGCGGCATGGCCCAGATCACAGGCATGGAGGATATCGAGGACGCAGAACAGCTTGCATCAACGATCCGTATCGGCGGACTTAAGCTTGAGCTTGAGGAACTCCGTTCAAACGTTGTAGGTGCCCAGCTTGGTACAGAGGCTATTTCAAGATCACTTAAGGCAGGTGCCATTGGTTTTGCACTTATCTGTCTCTTCATGATATGCGTTTACTTTGTTCCCGGCCTTGCAGCATCACTTGCTCTTTGCCTCTACATCGTACTTACGATCTTCTGTCTTGATTTCTTCGATATGACACTTACCCTTCCGGGTATTGCAGGTATCATCCTTTCGGTTGGTATGGCGGTTGATGCCAACGTTATCACCTTTGCAAGAATCAGAGAAGAGATTGCAACAGGTAAGACGGTTCGCTCCGCTATTGATATAGGTTATAAGAAGGCTTTATCAGCTATCATCGATGGTAACGTTACAACTCTTCTTGCGGCACTGGTTCTCGGAATCATGGGTACAGGCTCCATCAAGGGCTTTGCCCAGACCTTAGCCCTTGGTATTGTGATCTCCATGATCACTGCCCTGTTTGTTACAAAGCTTCTTATCAGAGCTTTCTACGCACTGGGCATCCAGGACGAGAAGTGGTATGGAAGAGCCAAGGACAGAAAGCAGTTTGACTTCCTGGGAAAGAGAAAGATCTTTATCAGTGTATCTGCTGCAATAATAGTAGTGGGTATCGTTACGATGATAGCTCAGTCTGCAATGGGTAACCATGCACTTAACTTAAGCCTTGAGTTCTTAGGCGGTACTTCAACAACTGTTACCTTCAATGAGGATATGGCGCTTGCGGATATTGATGCCAATGTTGTTCCCTCAATTGAGGCGATCACAGGCGACGGTAATGTTCAGGTACAGAAGGTGTCCGGATCAAACGAGGTTATCTTCAAGACAAGGTCCTTATCAGTTGATGAACGTGAAGCCTTTAATGATGCCATGGAAAGTCAGTTCGGTGTTGATGCTGACAAGATAGTTGCGGAGACAATCTCCTCCACAATTTCATCTGAGATGAGCCGTGATGCGATCCTGGCAGTTATAGTTGCCACAATCCTTATGCTGATCTATATCTGGTTCAGGTTCAAGGATGTAAGATTTGGCGCAAGTTCGGTTATATGCCTGTTACATGACGTGCTGGTGGTTATCACCTTCTATGCTCTGGCAAGAGTTTCCGTAGGTTCAACCTTCGTTGCATGTATCCTTACTATCGTAGGTTACTCGATCAACGCAACAATCGTTATCTTCGACAGAATCCGTGAGAAGCTGGCCGTTACAAAGGATAATCTTGATGTACTTGTTAATGATGCGGTTAATCAGACCTTAAGCCGAAGCTTATTTACTTCCTTAACAACCTTTATCATGGTTGCAGTACTTTACATCTTAGGTGTAAGCTCCGTTAAGGAATTCGCACTTCCTCTTATGATCGGTATCATCTGCGGTACATATTCATCAATCTGCCTTGCAAGTGCGGTTTGGTATATCCTTCGTACCAAGCTCCAGAAGAAGGAAGCATAAGAGACAAAACATAATATTTGTTGTGATATAATAAGGGAGTTATCTTCGGATGACTCCCTTTTAATTTAAACGGCATTATTTGCCACCCTACATATTCACTTATCGGATTGTAAGAAATGATCTGTACACACTTAAAGCGAGGAGAAAATCATGAAACGCTGGGTAGTACTTAAGAAAAAAGCCGATTTTACGGCCATAGGGCAAAAATACGGAATATCCTCTATGCTGGCCAGGATCATAAGGAACAGAGATATATGTGATGATAAGGACATAGGCGTTTTCCTAAACGGAACGATGGCCGATATGCATGATCCCGCGCTTTTAAAGGATATAGATAAGGCAGCAGAGCGGATAATTAAGGCAATCGATAAAAAAGAGAAGATAAGGGTGATCGGGGATTACGATATTGACGGAATCTGCTCATCCTTTATTCTTCAAAAGTCATTTTCCTTAATGGGTGGAGATGTTTCGGTTAAGCTTCCTGACAGAATCGCAGACGGATACGGTTTAAACCGTAATCTGATCGATAAGGCCCATGAGGACAATATCAATCTTATTGTCACCTGCGATAACGGCATTGCCGCAAAATCAGAGATCGAGTATGCCATGGGACTGGGAATAGACGTTGTGGTAACCGACCATCATGAGGTCCCCTTTGAGGAAAATAACGGGGAGAAAAAATATATCCTTCCCCCGGCGGTGGCAGTAGTTGACCCTAAACAGAAGGACTGCCCATATCCCTTTGAAGGAATCTGCGGAGGCATGGTGGCTTACAAGCTTATAGTTTACATAACATCACAATCGCGGTTCTCTTCGTACTGCAGCTCTTTTAACAGGGAGATTATGGAGGAGCTTCTTGTTTTTGCGGCCTTCGCAACCGTTGGAGATGTGATGGAGCTCCTTGATGAAAACAGGATTGCCGTAAAGCATGGTCTTAAGCTTATTAAAAACTGCAGTAATCAGGGGCTCAGGGCGCTTATGGAGGTTACCGGGCTTGATAAGGAAAAGATAACCTCCTACGATATCGGATTTGTTTTGGGACCCTGCATGAATGCAACGGGGAGACTGGATACGGCAGAGAGGGCCCTGGAACTTTTAAATACCGGGGATTATGAAAAGGCTGTTTTAATAGCAAATGAGCTTAAGGAATTAAACGACAGCCGTAAAAACATGACGATCATGTATACGGAAGAAGCCATAGAAATGGCGGAGAAGACAGAAGATAAGGTTTTGGTGCTGTTTTTGCCTAAGTGTCATGAATCACTGGCGGGAATTGTTGCGGGAAGAGTAAGAGAAAGATTTTATAAGCCAACCATAATTCTGACAAAAGGTTCCGAGGGCATAAAGGGCTCGGGTAGGTCCATTGATGATTACAATATGTTTGAAGAGCTTTCAAAGGTTAAGGAACTTTTTACAAAATTCGGCGGTCATAAAATGGCCGCAGGCCTGTCAATGGAAGAGAGTAACGTGGGCATATTAAGACAGAGGCTTAACGATAACTGCTCACTTACTGATGAAGAACTTATGGAGAAGGTTAAGATAGATATTGACATGCCCATAGAGTACGCAACTCTTAAACTTGCCAAGGAAATTGATATGTTATCCCCCTTCGGAGTCGGCAATCCACGTCCTCTCTTTGCCCAAAAGGATGTGCCCTTCGATAATCTTAAGCTGCTTGGAAAAAACAGTAATGTCCTAAGGATGAATCTTTACGGCAGGACGCTTAAGGCAGAGAAATGCCAGGCTGAAGCTGTCATATTCAAGGATGCTGCGGAAACTTATGAAAAGCTTAAGGATAGAAGCACGATAACCATTGCCTATCAGGTTAACGTTAACAGCTATATGCAGCGGGAAAAGGTTCAGATAGTGATACAGGATTTTATATAGAGAATAGTGTGAAAAGTCATTTGGGAGCATATATTACTCCGGATTTCGGAAAAATGGGCAAAAAAACAGGGAAGGCCTTCCGAAGAAGACCTTCACCGTCTTATGAGGGGGGAGATAGTGAGATGTTTCAACTATCTTGGTTTGTATATTATAACACAAATGTGAACAAAATGTGTACCAAATGTGAAAGATTTGACACATTTTTTATTTTGGTTTAGAACATATATGCCAATATTGTTAAAAAGAGAGGTTTGATCATGGGGAAAATCAAAGATCTTACGTGTGATTTTGACAACGAAGTTGTTGCAGGATCGGTGGATGGAGATTATACGGAGCTTGTCACCGATTCAAGAAAAATTCATGAGGGCTGCATTTTTATCTGCATTAAGGGTGCCAACTTTGACGGCCATAGTGCCCTAAAGGATGCAATCGATAAAAAGGCGGCTGCGGTTATTGTAAATCGTGAGGCAAACCTTAAGGAACTGGGTGTGGACCTTGATACATATGATGGGGGGACTGCGATAATCGCCGTTGAGGATACCAGGTACGCAATGGCTCTTTCGGCTGCTGCCTATTATGGCCATCCGGCAAAATCACTTAAAACCATTGGAATAACAGGTACAAAGGGTAAGACCACAACCACCTATCTTATAAAGTCAATCCTTGAGGCGGAAGGTCACAAGGTGGGACTTATCGGAACCATAGAGGTCATTATAGGAAATGAGCATATAAAGGCCAATAACACCACACCTGAGTCAACGCTTATTCAGGAATATTTAAGAAAAATGGTGGATGCGGGCTGTGATGTTGTTGTTATGGAGGTTTCAAGCCAAGGTCTTATGCTCCACAGAACTGCCGGAATCCTATTCGATATAGGCATATTCACAAATATCGAGCCGGACCACATAGGACCAAACGAACATACAAGCTTTGAACATTACCTCGGTTGTAAGGGCCTTCTGTTTAAACAGTGCAGACTGGGAATCGTAAACGGAGATGACGAGCATACGGATGATGTACTTTCCGGACATACCTGCGAGGTGTTTAAATACGGACTTAATGAGGGAAATAACATCACCGCTTCCAATATTGAATTATACAGGGAGGGCAGTGCCCTCGGTGTTGCCTTTGATGTAAGGGGCGAGGCCAATTTCAGAGCCAAAATAAACATGCCCGGCAAGTTCAGTGTATACAATGCACTGTCTGCAATTTCGGTATGTCTTTCAATGGGAGCCGATGCTGAATCAATCAAAAAATCCCTGCTTAAGGCCTTTGTAAAGGGAAGGATTGAAATGATACATGTATCGGATGATTTTTCTCTGATGATCGATTATGCCCATAATGCCATGGCCCTTCGCTCCCTCCTTGAAACCTTAAGGGAATATAATCCCGGAAGGCTTGTATCGCTGTTCGGATGCGGCGGTAACAGAGCACGGTCCAGAAGGTTTGAGATGGGAGAGGTTTCAGGGGAGCTCGCCGACTTTACGATAATCACCTCGGATAACCCCCGCAATGAGGACCCCCTTGCAATTATGGCCGATATACGCCAGGGAATGGCCAAAACTACAGGCGAATACATAGAGATCCCCGACAGATATGAGGCGATAAAATTCGCCATTAAGAATGGCCGGAAGGGGGATATAATCGTGCTCGCCGGGAAGGGCCACGAGGATTATCAGGAAATATGCGGTGTGAAGCACCATATGGACGAGAGAGAGCTTGTTGACAAGGCGGTGGATGAGATCACCGGTGAAGAAAAAATGCCGGAGTAAATTTAGAAGCCTGCCTGATTTATTAAAAAGCAAAAAAATGATGATTTTACTTGTACTTGCGGGTTTACTGTGGTAAAATTGCTAAGTTACTGGGCGTGTGCCCGAAATAAACATGCGTATTAACAAAAAGCGCCGGTGCCTTTATTAAAAGGTTGCGCCTGGAAACGGGATACGCAGAGGAATAACCAAACGGAGGAATCTAAAATGGCAAATGTTATTTCTATGAAGCAGTTACTGGAGGCAGGTGTTCACTTCGGACATCAGACAAGAAGATGGAACCCTAAAATGGCTCCCTACATCTTCCAGGAGAGAAATGGTATCTATATCATCGACCTTCAGAAGTCAGTAGGCATGGTTGATGATGCTTACAATGCAGTTTCACAGATCGTTTCAGCAGGTGGTACAATCCTGTTTGTAGGTACAAAGAAGCAGGCTCAGGATGCCGTTAAGGACGAGGCAGAGCGTTGCGGTATGTACTATGTAAATGAGAGATGGCTTGGCGGTATGCTTACAAACTTCAAGACCATCCAGTCAAGAATCAAGAGACTTAAGGATATCGAGAGAATGGCAGAGGACGGAACATTTGACGTTCTGCCCAAGAAGGAAGTTATCGGTCTTAAGAAGGAACTTGAGAAATTACAGAAGAACCTTGGCGGTATCAAGGAAATGAAGAGAATTCCCGATGCCATCTTCGTCGTAGATCCCAAGAAGGAGCATCTTTGCGTTAAGGAAGCTCAGGCACTTGGTATCACACTTATCGGTATCGCCGATACAAACTGCGATCCCGAGGAACTTGATTACGTTATCCCCGGCAATGATGATGCTATCCGTGCCGTAAAGCTTATCGTTTCAAAGATGGCAGATGCTGTCGTTGAGGCAAAGCAGGGCGAGACAGCTGAAGAGACAGCTGAGGGTACAGATGTAGCTGACGCAAGCCAGGACGAGGCAGCTGAGGCATAATTTGCGCTTGCGAGCGCAGGATAAAATCACCACGGACGGGGTGGACATTAAATATAAGGAGGAATATATATCATGGCTAATATTACCGCAGCAATGGTAAAAGAGTTAAGAGAAATGACCGGCGCCGGCATGATGGACTGCAAGAAGGCCCTCAGCGAGACCGACGGCGATATGGAGGCTGCTGTTGATGTACTTCGTAAGTCAGGCGCAGCTAAGATGGAGAAGAAGGCAAGCCGTATTGCAGCAGAGGGTATCTGCCGCGTGGCTGTTGATGGCGGCAAGGGTGTTGTTGCAGAGGTTAACTCTGAGACAGATTTCGTTGCCAAGAACGAGGTGTTCCAGGAGTTCGTTCAGTCAGTAGCTGACACAGCTCTTGTTTCCGAATACAACGGCGGTGCTAACGGCGAGGACGTACAGGCACTTCTTGACGGCGGACTTACAGCAGTTATCGCTGATAAGACACTTAAGATCGGTGAGAAGCTTTCCTTCAGAAGATTCCAGAAGATTTCAGGCGATGCAGTTGTATCTTACCTTCATAACGGCGGTAAGATCGGTGTTCTTGTTGCAGGCAATGGTGCATCAGATGCTGCAGCCAAGGAAGCGCTTCAGAACATCGCAATGCAGATTGCCGCTATGAACCCTCAGTACATTTCAAGAAACGACATCTCAGCTGATGAACTTGCCAAGATCAAGGACATTACACTTGAGAGCGCTTTAAATGATCCCTTCACACTTCCCAAGCCTGTTCTTTCAGGCCTTATCGACAAGGCTGTTGCAGGTGCATGGAGCGCAGAGGATGTAGCTATCTACGAAGAGAAGAAGAGCAACATGAACTATCTGCCCAACTTCTTATCAGCAGAGGCTAAGTCACAGCTCGCTGAGATTGCTGTAGCTGACAAGGCTTCAATCTCAGAGAACAAGATCTTCGCAGGACTTGTTGAAGGCCGTGTTTCAAAGCAGCTTAAGGAAATCTGCCTTATGGATCAGACCTACGTTAAGGCCGAGGATGGCAAGCAGTCAGTTGCCAAGTACCTTGAGTCAGTTAACAAGGCTCTCACAGTTGCCAAGTTCGTACGTTTCGAGGTTGGCGAAGGCATGGAGAAGAAGAACGAGGACTTCGCTGCAGAGGTTGCCGCTCAGATGGCCTAAACACTTAGTGAAAACGAGTCGAAGACGAAGTTTGAACTTAGTGGAGAGGCTATGCAGGGAGACTTAGCGAGGTATTTTCGAGCTTAGTCGAGTCGTATGGCCTAAACACTTAGTGAAAACGAGTCGAAGACGAAGTTTGAACTTAGTGGAGAGGCTATGCAGGGAGACTTAGCGAGGTATTTTCGAGCTTAGTCGAGTCGTATGGCCTAAACACTTAGTGAAAACGAGTCGAAGACGAAGTTTGAACTTAGTGGAG
>R03__coassemble_1178_pt1 | contig 12708 bp, 9 predicted proteins | sample R03__metabat2_high_PE_019 | metagenome-assembled genome bin R03
CATGAGGAGATTGAGCCTGAGTTTATATTAAAGCAAAATCATAACGGACTTTTTGTTCCCTATCTGGATGCTCTTCAACTTGATTTGACAAAACGTGAATGATTCTATATAATCGATTTCGTTTGCTAGCATGGTAGCGTGATAACACTTTAAAACAATAAAGCGAAATGGAGAAAATTTAATGACAAATCAGCTTTTGCATACCCCTGAGGGCGTCAGAGATATATACGGAGATGAATTTAAGGAAAGATTAAAGCTTAAATCAGATCTTTTAGGGCAGCTGCGCTCTCATGGATATGAGGACATAGAAACCCCCACATTTGAATATTTTGATGTCTTTTCAAGTAATATAGGTACAACCCCCTCTAAGGAACTTTATAAGTTTTACGATAAGGAAGGCAATACTCTTGTTTTAAGATCGGATTTTACTCCCTCAATAGCGAGGGCTTTTTCCAAGTTCTATTCAGATGAAAAGGATGCGGTGCGTTTATGCTACAGCGGCTCCACCTTTGTCAATGCCTCTGATCTTCAGGGAAAGCTTAAGGAAAGTACCGAGATCGGCGCGGATCTTTTTAATGATGACAGTGCATCTGCGGATTTTGAGATGATAAAGCTCATGATCTTATCCATGCTTAAGGCAGGACTTGATGACTTTGTCATAACCATTGGAAATGTTGAATTTTTCAAAGGACTGTGCAGTGAATTCGGCATATCTCTTGAGGATGAGGCTGCCCTTAGGGAGATGATCACAAATAAGAACTATTTCGGGGCAAAGGATATTTTAGATACCTTAAATCTCCCTGATAAGATAAAAGAGCTTATACTTTCAATTTCCGATATTGCAGGTTCGATTGACAGCATTAAAAACACCATTGACCTTGTGTCAAATAAACGTTCCGAAAATGCTCTTAAAAGGCTTGTTGCCATTGATGAAATGTTAAGGGAAAATAAGCTTGATAAATATGTTTCCTTTGACCTGGGAATGCTGAGTAAGTACCATTATTATACAGGCGTTATCTTCAGGGCTTATACTCCCGGCTCCGGAGATGCTGTCATGAAGGGCGGTAGATACGATAATCTTTTAAAGGAGTTCGGACAGGACAGGCCTGCAATTGGCTTTTGTATTGTTTTAGATGACCTTTATGAGGCCATAAGGCATAAGGCTACCCTTAAAAGCAACATATCAAATAACAGGGACGGATACTTAACCTTTGCTTTGGGAAAGGGCAGGCTTGCAAACAAAACCCTTGCTCTTTTAGAGGAGATCGGAATTACCTGCGAGGAGATGAAGGATAAGGACACTAGAAAGCTTATATTTGTTAATGAAGAACTAAAACTTAAGTTTTTTCTCTCAAAGGGTCCGGATGTGCCGACATATGTTGAGTATGGCGCTGCCGACATCGGAGTTGTGGGCAAGGACACAATAATGGAGGAAAATCGTAAAAACTTCGAGGTTCTTGACTTGGGATTCGGAAAGTGCAGAATGTGTGTCTGCGGACCGGAGAGCGCAAGGGAGCTTCTTAAGCACAGGGAAATGATAAAGGTTGCGACAAAGTATCCCCTTATTGCAAAAAATTATTTTCACAATGTCAAGCACCAGACGGTTGACATAATAAAGCTTAATGGGAGTATTGAACTTGCACCGATAGTTGGGCTGTCAGATGTTATTGTTGATATTGTGGAAACAGGCTCAACCCTTAAGGAAAACGGGCTTACGATTCTTGAGGAGGTTTGCCCCTTAAGCGCCAGGATGATAGTTAATCCCGTCAGCATGAGAATGGAATCCGAAAGGATCAATGCAATTATAGAAAAGCTAAAGGAGAAGCTATGAGAATAGTAGAACTTAATGAAAAATCAAAGGAGGATCTGCTTACCTCCCTTCTTAAGAGAAATCCCGGGCAGTACACCCAATATGAGAGCGCTGTTAATGAGATTATCTCAAATGTCAGAGTAAATAAGGACAAGGCGCTCTTTGAATACACTGAAAAATTTGATAAATGGAAGCCTGATGGCGCTTCCGTAAGGGTTTCACAGCAGGAAATTGATGAGGCATATAATGCCTATGATAAAAAGCTGATAGGAATAATGGAAAAGGCCGCAAAAAATATTGCGGATTACCATAAAAAGCAGCTTCAGAACAGCTGGATATCAACAAGTGAAGAGGGGTGCATTTTAGGACAGAAGGTTACACCTATTGGCAAGGCAGGGGTTTATGTCCCGGGTGGTAAGGCAGCATATCCCTCATCAACGCTGATGTGCATCATTCCGGCACAGGTTGCGGGGGTTAAGCGGATAGTCATGATGACACCGGCGGGAAGTGATGGTAAGGTTGCTCCCTGTACTCTTGTTGCGGCAAAAATATGCGGGATAAACGAAATATATAAGATCGGCGGAGCTCAGGCAATCGCAGCACTTGCCTTTGGTACTGAAACAATTCCTAAGGTTGATAAGATTGTGGGACCGGGCAATATATATGTTGCCCTGGCCAAAAAAGCTGTTTTCGGATTTGTGAGCATCGATTCGATTGCTGGACCAAGTGAAATACTTGTGCTTGCGGATGAAACGGCCAATCCCAGATTCGTTGCGGCTGACCTTTTATCACAGGCCGAGCACGATGAACTTGCCAGTGCAATTTTAATAACAACAAGCCATGAACTTGCTGATAAGGTAAGCGCAGAGGTTGATAAGTTTGTTGAAAAATTATCAAGAAAAGAAATAATCCAGAAGTCCCTTGATAATTACGGTTATATTCTTGTGGCTGAGAATATGGATGATGCAGTTGACGCAGCTAATGAAATTGCCTCAGAGCATCTTGAAATAATAACAAAGGATCCCTTTAAGACGATGACGAAGATCAACAACGCCGGAGCTATATTCTTAGGTAGCTATTCATCAGAACCCTTAGGAGATTATTTTGCAGGACCCAATCATGTGCTTCCCACAAACGGTACTGCCAAGTTCTTTTCACCCCTTGGCGTGGATGCCTTTATAAAGAGAAGCAGTATAATCTCTTATTCGGAAGAAGCTCTTAGGGCATCGTCTGAAGATATTGCCTGCTTTGCGGAGGCTGAAGGTTTAACAGCCCATGCCAATTCAATAAGAGTTCGTTTTGAGAACTGAGATTAACAGTAAATCCAAACTTTAATTATGATTTTAATCTGCAGGGCAGAGTGAGATCATCCGGAGGCAAGATATGAGAAAATCCACAAAAGAAAGAAATACCAAGGAAACAAGAATAAAGTTGACGATTGATCTTGATGGAACCGGGATTTCATCGATTGATACCGGAATAGGATTTTTAGACCACATGCTTGAAGCTTTTTCACGTCACGGATCTTTCGACCTGGAGGTTTCCTGCCAGGGGGATCTGCATGTTGATGGCCATCATACAACAGAAGATATCGGAATTGTATTAGGTGAAGCCTTAAAGGAGGCCATAGGTGACAAGGTCGGAATCAAACGTTACGGTTCTATGATACTGCCCATGGATGATGCCCTTGTTATGTGTGCAATTGATTTTTGCGGACGCCCATATTTAAATTATGATCTTAGATTCTTAACAGAACGTATTGGATATCTTGAGTGTGAGGTCATAAGAGAATTTTTCTATGCAGTGAGCTATTCGGCGGGAATGAACATCCACATTAAGCAGCTTGACGGTGAGAACTCCCATCATATTGCCGAGGCGGCATTTAAAGCTTTTGCGTATGCGCTTAAAAGTAGTGTGTCCGTAAACCCTGACGCAACAGAGGTTTTGTCAACGAAGGGAAGCCTGGCATAATGGAAAATCAGAAGATTTTACCGCAAAATAAATGTAAATCCTATGAATGGAAGGACTTTAAACTTAATTCAGATGGTCATCTGACTGTTGTTGTCCAGGATTATCTGTCAAATGAAGTCCTTATGGTTGCATATATGAATGAGGAGGCTTATTCAAAAACCATCAAAACCGGTGTTATGACTTATTTTTCAAGAAGCAGGAATGAACTGTGGCTTAAGGGTGAGACCAGCGGCCATTATCAGTATGTTAAGGCATTATATGCCGACTGTGATATGGATACCCTGCTTGCAAAGGTTGAGCAGATAGGCAATGCCTGTCATACCGGATCATATTCCTGTTTTTTTAACGGGATTGATTTTTCGGAATGTGAGAAGAAGTTCTGAAGTTAAGATTACATAATTTTTACTTTCTATAATCGAATTTGTTAAAAAAGCTCAAAATATCTATTTTTTTGAGCTTTTTTTGATAAAGTACTGGATTTTTTTTATGTAACCCAGTATAATCAAAGGAGTTTCATATCTTTATCTTGAAAGGGGAGTAATAATGAAGGGATTAATTAAGAAGGCTATACCGGCTATCCTTGCAGTTACACTTTTTGTTGCCGGTGCATTTCCAACTGAGGCTCAGGCAAAGGCTGTATACCACAATGTAACGTTTATCTACGGAACCAAGATGGTAACTCAGCAGGTTAAGAACGGTAAGGATGCAACAGTACCTACAGACACAGACGTTTCAGGCTATGCTTTTACCGGATGGGTAGGCGATGCAACAAATGTTACTGAAGACAGAGTTATTTTGGGCGCCTACAACAAGGATACTTATACAACGTACGCGACTGCTCAGTCCAATGTTGTTATCTCAAAGTATGGTTTGCCTGTTTTTCAGGCACAGCCGACAGTAAGGATTAACTCAAATAAGACTGCTGAAATGCCGTCATGGTGGTCCGACTTAAATATTCCAAAGGGTGTTCCAGGCAAAACTTGCGCAGTCCATTTTTATAACGGACATAATGGTGAATACTGGATGACCAAAATAGTTCCGTATGGAGGCTCTTGCGAAGACCCGGGCAATCCTTGTATATCAGGATTCGAATTTGTCGGCTGGGAGGGTGACTGGACCAATGTTACCGAGGATCGTTACATAAAGGCTTGGTATTTCAGAACCTACACCGTAACCTTTAAGTGCAGTGAATGCGGAGAAACAATTGATACGCAGCATATCAGAGGCGGAGATAACTGCAGAAGTGTTAACTCTCATGCGTACTGGCATGGCAAAGAATTCGATCACTGGGATGGGGATACCACGAATATTTCTTCGGATAGGACCATTACAGCAATCTATAAGTAATAAATTTTTTATAATTAATGTTGTTAAAGTGAGACGTATTTTTAATACGTCTCACTCTTGCGTTTAATGAAACTTTTTGCGAAAATAGAGCAGTATGAATAATTTAGCATTGTCTGATGACATTTTATTAAAAATCGAAAAACCCGCAAGATATATTGGGCATGAAGTCAACGCAGTCTATAAGGATAAGACCGGTATAGATGTGCGCTTTGCCATGTGTTTTCCGGATGTATATGAGGTGGGCATGTCCCATCTCGGAATGCAGATCCTCTATGCTATGTTCAACAGCTGGGAGGATGTATGGTGTGAGAGGGTTTATTCGCCCTGGACTGATCTTACTAAGATCATGCGGGATGAGAAAATCCCTTTATTTGCACTGGAATCCCAGGAGGAGATAAGGAGTTTCGATTTTCTCGGAATAACACTGCAATATGAAATGTGTTATACAAATATCCTTCAGGTGCTTGATCTCTCACAAATTTCCCTGATGCGGTGCGATAGGAAAAATGATGATCCCATAGTGATCGGTGGCGGCCCCTGCGTCTTCAATCCCGAGCCCTTAGCTGATTTTTTCGATCTGTTTTACATTGGCGAAGGAGAGGTTTCCTACAGAGCTTTGCTTGACCTTTACAAGGCTGAAAAGGAAAAGGGGTTTAACAGGAATGAATTTTTAAGAAAGGCCGGGAAAATAAAGGGAATATATGCTCCGGGATTTTATGAGGCTGATTATAATGATGACGGAACCTTAAAATCCTTCAGGCCAATCTGTGATGATATGCCCGAAAAAATCGAAAAGACACTTGTTATGGATATGAACGAAACTCCATATCCGTTAAAACCCATAGTTCCTTATATAAAGGCCGTTCAGGACAGAGTGGTCCTTGAAATAATGCGTGGCTGCATACGAGGCTGCAGGTTCTGCCAGGCAGGAATGATATACAGGCCAACAAGAGAAAAACCCTTAGATAAGCTTAAGGAAATTGCTGCTGAAATGGTTAAAAATTCAGGGCATGAAGAAATATCCTTAAGCTCATTATCATCCTCTGACTATTCACATCTCCCGGAACTTGTTGATTTTCTTATTGAGCATACGGACGAGAAAAGAGTAAATATATCTCTTCCGTCCCTTAGAGTGGATGCTTTCTCTCTGGATGTTATGAGTAAGGTCCAGGATATAAGGAAAAGTTCCGTAACCTTTGCACCAGAAGCGGGAACCCAGCGGATGAGAAACGTTATTAACAAGGGACTTAACGAGGAGGATATTTTAAATGGCTGTCGGCAGGCTTTTTTAGGTGGCTGGACGAAGGTTAAGCTTTACTTCATGTTGGGCCTTCCCAGTGAAACGGAAGATGATATAAGAGGCATTGCAGAGCTTTCAAACGAGATTGCCAAGCTCTACTATGAACTTATTCCGAAGGAGGAAAGAATCGGAAGAGTGCAGATTACAACAAGCACTTCATTTTTTGTTCCCAAACCCTTTACTCCGTTCCAGTGGGCAAAAATGGCAACAGAAGAGGAGTGCCGCATGAAGGCCCATACCTGCAATGATGCCATGCATGAGCAGCTTAATTTCAAGTCCATAAAATACAATTGGCACTCAACCGATGAGAGCATCCTTGAAGGCGCTTTTGCAAGAGGGGACAGAAGACTTGCAAAGGTTATATTAAATGCCTATAAAAAAGGGTGTATTTTTGATGCCTGGACGGAATGCTTTAAGATTGAACCCTGGATTGAAGCCTTTAAAGAGGAAAATATCGATCCTTATTTTTATACCGCAAGGGAAAGAAGGGAAGATGAACTGTTTCCCTGGGATTTTATTGACGCGGGAGTTACAAAGGTCTTTTTATTAAATGAGTGGCATAAATCGAAAAAAGCGGAAGTGACCTTAAACTGCAGATCGTCATGCTCCGGATGCGGTGCCTTAAGATATAAGGGAGGTGTTTGCGTTGAAGGTAAGAATTAAGTTCACGAAAACAGGCCCTTTAAAATATATTGGCCATCTTGATGTTATGCGATTTTTTCAAAAGCTCAACAGACGAGCAGGGATACCCGCAGCATATTCAGAGGGATTTTCTCCCCATCAGATACTGTCCTTTTCTCCGCCCTTGCCGCTGGGTGCTGAAAGCTACGGGGAATATGCGGACCTTACAATAACGGATAAAATCTCTTCTGAGGCGGCAATAGAGGCCCTAAATGAAAATACCGTTGAGGGAATAAGCATAATTTCCTTTAAGGAGCTTCCTGACAATGCATTAAACGCAATGGCATCGGTGACTGCTGCCTCTTACAGATGCAGAATAAAGGACAGCATATGTTACGAGGGCAATATAGTGTCTGAAATCAAAGATCTTATTAATCAGGATGAGATCAATGTGCTTAAAGTATCAAAGAAAAACGAGAAAATGGTTGACATAAAACCGTTGATCTACGACATTTCCGTATTTGATCCGGAAAAAGAGATCATTGATATGACCTTAAGTGCAGGCTCTGTGGACAATCTGAAACCGGAGCTTATTTATAAGGCTGTTTTTGATAAAACAGGCTTTTCCTGTGATGAAAGATTTCTTGATATTATAAGACTTGATCTTTATACCGGAGACAGTAATTTGCTGGTTTCTCTTGATGATGTTGGCAGGATTATTCCATGAATAAGGTTATTATCACCCAATATGAAGGTTTTGTTTTTGTCGGACTCTTTGAGGATGGCAAAATAACGGATATGGGCTTGTTTGATCCTGGCAAGGAAGCAATTGGAACCGTATATCTCTGCGATATCAAGGACAGACTCCCTAATATTGATGCCTGTTTTGTTAATTATTCCGATGGTAAGAAGGGCTTCTTAAAATCATCGGAATTTAAAAACGGAGACAGGGTTGCTCTCCAACTTAAAAATGAAAGTGTCGGTAATAAGGAGCCTATTTTTTCAGATAAAATAGAACTTGCCTCAAATAATCTGATAGCAAAAAAAGGAAAGGGCATTATAAAGGTTTCCGCAAAGCTTGAGGATAAGCTTAAGCAGCATTTTATTGAGAATCTTTCGAAACCAGCAGCTGAAAATAAGCTTGATATTATTGTGAGAACCTCAGCAAAGGATCAACCGGATGAAGTGATCCTTCATGAGCTAAATGAACTCATTGATACCTTCGTTGATATTGATTTTAAAGCGGAAACCCGGACTGTACATTCCATATTATACAGGCCTCTTGATGAGTATATTTCTTATGCCATTGAACTTCTTAAAATCGGTGCTGATGAAGTAATTACCGATATTTTTGAGATTTATGAATTCCTCTCAGATGAAAGTAAGGCTCCGTTTGGGAAATATGATGTTACTGTATCATTTTATCAGGATGGCAGTGTACCCTTATCGCTGTTATATAAGATAGGGTATACCGTGAATTGTGCGCTTGATCGAAAAGTACTTCTTAAATCCGGGGCAGAGCTTGTGTTTGATAAAACAGAAGCAATGACAGTTGTGGATCTTAATACGGCTCATTGCCTTAAGGGCAGAAATTCCGAGGAAACCTTTTTGAAAATCAATATTGAGGCAGGCAAAGAACTGATGCGCCAGCTAAAGTTAAGAAATATTTCCGGAATGGTAATTGTTGATTTTATCAATATGCGCTCAAAAGACAGTTATAAAGCGCTAATGGATGAAATACGTATGCGGGCATCGGAAGATACAGTGAAGATTGACAACATAAGCTTTTCCAAGCTTATGCTTCTTGAAATGACAAGGCAGAAAAAACGTCTGCCACTTGCAGAACTTATGAGGTGTAAAAATGGGTGAATTATCACCGATGATGCAAAATTATATGGAAACAAAAAAAGAATACTCTGACTGTATTCTTTTTTATCGCCTGGGCGATTTTTATGAAATGTTTTTTGAGGACGCCCAGACAGTATCGAGGGAACTTGAACTTACCCTTACCGGAAAAAGTTGCGGACTTGATGAACGTGCTCCCATGTGCGGAGTACCCTATCATGCTGTTGATTCCTATCTGAACAGGCTTATCAGTAAGGGTTATAAGGTCGCCATATGCGAACAGGTTGAGGATCCCAAGGAGGCAAAGGGGCTTGTTAAAAGAGAGGTGACACGAATTGTCACACCGGGAACAAACCTTGATGTTCAGTCTCTTGATGATAAGAGTAATAATTACCTTATGTGTATTGTGTGCATGGGTGAGGATTTCGGTATATGCGTTACGGATATTACAACCGGTGATTTTCTCGTTACAGAGGTTAATTCTCTCAGAAAGCTTTTGGACGAGGTTTATAAATTCATGCCCACGGAAATAATCTGCAATGATGCATTCCTTTTATCCGGGGTGAATTTAGAAGATCTGAAGATGAAGCTTCAGGTGACTGTATATACGCTGGACTCCTGGTATTTCGATGATGATTCTGCCACAAGACGTTTAATGGACCATTTCAAGGTTACTTCCCTTAACAGCCTTGGACTTGAGGATATAATGGTTGGCGGCATTGCGGCCGGCGCTGCACTTAACTATCTCTTTGAGATGCAGAAAAATGACCTGTCAAACATTAGGAACATCCAGATATACAGAGTGTCGGATTACATGATGCTGGATTCGTCCTCAAGAAGGAATCTGGAGCTTACGGAGACTATTCTTGAGAAACAGAAAAAGGGGTCTCTTTTATGGGTGCTTGATAAAACAAAAACGGCCATGGGAGGCAGATATCTGCGTTCCTGCGTTGAGCAGCCTCTTACGGATAAGGCGAAGATAATAAAGCGGTTAAATGCCATTGATACGCTTTTTAAGGATATGGTTTTAAGAGAGGAGCTCAGGGAATATCTGCAGCCGGTGTATGACCTGGAGCGCCTTATGGGCAAGATCCACTATGGATCTGCAAACCCCAGGGATCTCATAGCTTTTGCCCAGTCATCGGCAATGCTTCCCCACATTAAGAACCTTCTTGCAGATATAAAAGATGAAGGTCTTAAGGAGATTTATGAACAGATTGATGACCTTAAGGATTTATGCGCACTTATAAATGAATCAATTGAGGAGGAAGCTCCCATCCTTGTTCGTGAGGGCGGGATCATAAAAAGCGGCTTTAATGAGACCGTTGATGAGTTAAGGCTTGCCAAAACAGATGGCAAGAAATGGCTTGCCGAGCTGGAGGCCAGGGATAAGGAAAGGACAGGTATTAAAAACCTCAGAATAAAATATAACAAGGTTTTCGGCTACTATTTTGAGGTTACGAATTCCTTTAAGGATCTTGTGCCCGAGGATTATATAAGAAAGCAGACCCTTACAAATGCGGAAAGATATACTACCCCCGAACTTAAGGAAATGGAGGATACGATCCTTAATGCAGAGGATAAACTGTTTTCCCTTGAATATGATCTTTTCTGCGAAATAAGGGATGCCGTAAAGCATGAATCCGACAGGATCCTTAATACCGCACATGCAATAGCCCATCTTGATGCTTATGCATCCTTGGCCCATGTCGCCCAAAGAGAGAATTACGTAAAGCCCAGGATCAATGAAAAGGGTATTATAAAGATTAAAAACGGACGTCATCCCGTAGTTGAAAAAATGCTTAAGGGTGATCTGTTTGTTGAAAACGATACCATACTTGACAATAACCAAAACCGCATAAGTGTTATTACCGGCCCAAATATGGCCGGAAAATCAACCTATATGCGTCAGGTCGCCCTTATTGTCCTAATGGCCCAGATTGGCAGCTTTGTTCCTGCAAAATCAGCTGATATAGGTATTGTTGACAGGATATTCACAAGAGTCGGAGCATCTGATGATCTCTCAAGCGGAAGATCCACATTTATGGTTGAAATGACGGAGGTTGCAAATATTTTACGAAATGCAACCTCTAAAAGCCTTCTAATACTTGATGAGATAGGCCGTGGAACCGCAACCTATGATGGCCTGTCGATTGCCTGGGCTGTTATTGAATATATTGCCAACCCAAAGCTTTTAGGGGCGAAAACCCTGTTCGCCACCCATTATCATGAACTTACCGAACTTGAAGGAAAGCTTCCTTCGGTTAATAATTACTGCATCGCCGTTAAGGAACAGGGGGATTCAATTGTATTTTTGAGAAAAATCGTAAAGGGAGGGGCAGACAAAAGCTATGGTGTTGCCGTGGCAAAGCTGGCAGGACTTCCCGATTCCGTTATAAACAGAGCCAATGAACTTGTTTCCCAGCTCCTTGAGACAGATATAACAACTTCGGTGAGACTGATAGCCGAAGAGGGCAAGAGCCGTAAGCATTCAAGGAAGAAACCGGATGAGGTTGATCTTGCCCAGATGTCTCTTTTTGAGACTGTAAGCGATGAGGCTGTACTTGAGGAACTTAAAAATCTCGATATAAACAATATGACACCAATGGATGCGTTAAATTCACTATCGCTACTTCAGAGTAAGCTTATTAACAGGTGGTAAAATGTCCGTAATCAATGTATTAGATGATAAAACAATTGATAAGATTGCAGCGGGTGAGGTTATAGAAAGACCTGCCTCTGTTGTTAAGGAGCTTGTGGAAAATGCCATAGACTCCGGAGCAAGCGCCATAACAATTGAGATTAAGGAAGGCGGAATATCCTATATCAGAGTGACGGATAACGGTTCCGGAATAGAGAGATCCGAAATCAAAAAGGCTTTTCTAAGGCATGCAACAAGTAAAATAACGGATGTTACGGATCTTTTTAAAATAATGTCTTTAGGCTTTAGGGGAGAAGCACTCTCAAGCATAAGTGCCGTAGCCTCTGTTGAACTGCTGACAAAGACGCGGAATGATTTTTCAGGAACCAGATATGTGATAAGCGGGGGAAGAGAAGAGGTTTTCGAGGATGCAGGCGTACCGGAAGGTACGACTATTATTGTCAGAAACCTCTTTTATAATACTCCGGCAAGGAGAAAATTTTTAAAAAGTGCCAATACAGAAGGCAGCCATATTTCGGATTTGTGTGAGAAACTGATATTATCACACCCTGAGATTTCTTTTAAATACATGATGAACGGGATCGACAGGCTTGTATCTCCCGGAAGAGGAAATAAATCCGAGGTTATTTATTCGGTTTTCGGTAAGGATGTTCTGTCCGGAATGATAGAGATTTCCCTTGATTCGGAATACGGAAGGGTAGAAGGCTTTATCGGAAAACCGGAATTATCAAGAGGAAACCGCAACAGCGAACTTTTCTTTGTAAATGACAGATACATACGCAGCGGAATCTTATCACTTGCAGTTGAAACGGCATACAGGCACCGCTTAATGCAGCATAAGTATCCGTTTGTGATTTTGTATCTCGATATTGAACCGTCAAGACTTGACATAAACGTTCATCCTGCAAAGGCAGAGATAAAATTTATGGATGAAATCGGTTTATCCGGGTTTCTGGCTGAAAGTATTGAAAAAATTCTTCATGATACTGAGATAATCCCCGCTGTTTTAGCTTCTGAAAAAAGAGAAGAAGTTAAGACGGCACCAATATCAGAAAGCGCCGGTGATAATTACGATGATAAGGATGCGGACTCTGTTAAAAAGAGTTACGCAAGCGCAGAAACTTTTTTAAAAAATGAAGTAAAGATAAATGC
>R03__coassemble_1183_pt1 | contig 12670 bp, 11 predicted proteins | sample R03__metabat2_high_PE_019 | metagenome-assembled genome bin R03
AAAAGAGTTACGCAAGCGCAGAAACTTTTTTAAAAAATGAAGTAAAGATAAATGCTCCTGAGCCCTTTGAGACCAGGCGAAGAGAAGTTCAAAAGACCGAGGATATTCTGCCAAATGATATAAAAATTTCCGATGCCAAACAGGAAAATCTGTTCCAGGCAGAATTTCTGTCAGAGGAAGCGCTTAAAAAGCATCGTATAATCGGCGAGGTTTTTGATACCTACTGGCTTATAGAATACGAGGACTGCCTCTATATAATAGACCAGCATGCGGCTCATGAAAAAGTACTTTATGAAAGATTCATCAGGCGATTTAAAAGTAACAGCCCCTGCATTCAGATGATCTCGCCACCGGATATTTTTTCTCTTACTGCCCTTGAAGAGGATACCCTGGAAAAATATGAGATAAATTTAAAGACAATGGGCTTTGAATGGGAGCATTTTGGTGGACATGAATATTCCTTATCCGGGGTTCCCACGGATCTGTATGATCTGACCTGCAGGGATTATTTCATATCGGTAATCGATGATCTTGCTGAAGGAAAAACCCAGAATCCGGATGCGGTAAATGACAGAATAGCAACAATGGCCTGCAAGGCTGCAGTAAAGGGCAATAACCATCTGACACATCAGGAGGCACAGGCTCTGATAGATGAACTCTTAAAACTTGATAATCCTTACAACTGTCCCCATGGAAGACCATGCATAATATCCTACAGTAAATCCGAGATGGAGAAGTTGTTTAAGAGAATTGTATGATGAATAAAAAGCCTCTCATAATAATAACAGGACCGACTGCAGTGGGTAAATCGAATCTTGCCGTTATGCTTGCCAAAAAGATTGACGGTGAAATAATTTCCGCTGATTCAATGCAGGTTTATAAGGGAATGGATATAGGCACTGCCAAGGTAACATCAGCGGAAATGGGCGGTATAAAACACCATCTTATTGATGTTCTTGAGCCGGATGAGCCTTTTAATGTTGTATCCTTCTGTCAAATGGCAAAGGAGTGCATGGCGGCTATTTACTCAGAGAATAAAATCCCGATAATCGCAGGAGGCACCGGATTTTATATCCAGGCGCTTTTATACGATATTGATTTTTCAATTGGTGATGAGGATGAAGCCTATAGGGAGAAGCTATATAAAATCCTTGATGAGGAAGGAAGTCAAAAACTTCACGATATGCTATCTTCAGTGGATCCGGAATCAGCGCAGGCTATCCATAAAAACAACGTAAAAAGGGTTATAAGGGCGCTGGAATTTTATTCAACAACCGGGAAAAAGATTTCAAGTCATAATCAGGAAGAAGCCTTAAGGGAAAGCCCCTATAACTTTGCGTTTTTTGTCCTTGATGACGATCGTGAAAAAATATACGAGAAGATATATAAAAGGGTTGACCTTATGATAAATCTTGGACTTGGGGCAGAAGTCAGACATCTTTTGGAAGCGGGGTATGATTCAAAATGCCAGTCAATGCTGGGCATAGGATATAAGGAATTCCTTGATTACTTTAACGGCGATTATTCTCTTGATGAAGCAATAAGGCTTATTAAGAGAGAATCACGACATTATGCGAAAAAGCAGATTACCTGGTTTAAGAGAGAAAGAGAAGTTATGCGTTTGTATAAGCCTGATTTTCATTATTCGGAAGATGAGATTTTAAAGAGGATCACAGATGAACTTTCAAAAAGAGGCATTGTGTGACTTTGTCAATCTTTCTATACATTGGGTCATGCTTGTGGTAAAATAACAATATCTAGCGCAAAATAAGATTATTAAATTTAAGGAGCATCACGGATGCCTGTTAATGCTTTCGGTATCGATTTAGGTACTTATAATATTAAAATATATAATGGCTTCAAGGAAACGATCTCAAGCCACAAAAATATGATCGCCATCCAGAATCGCCATAATCTGTTTGCATATGGTGATGACGCTTTCACAATGTATGAGAAGGCTCCCGACAATATTGCGGTTACATTTCCACTTACAAACGGTGTCATAGCCGATATCAATCATATGCAGACACTTCTTAAAAATTTCATCTCAGATGAAATGGATGGGAATATAAGAGCTGCTGACTATTATATTTCGGTTCCCACTGATATAACTCAGGTTGAAAAGCGTGCTTTTTTCGACCTTGTCAGGGATTCAAACATAAGAGCCAGGAATATTTATATTGTGGAGAAGGCCATTGCCGATGGTATCGGAATGGATATTGACATGCGCTATTCCCAGGGCTTTTTTGTGGTTAATATCGGTTATGAGACAACGGAAATATCGATTTTATCCCTTGGAGGTATTGTCTTATCAAAGCTCATTAAAATCGGCGGCAAGAAGTTTGATGAGTCCATAAAAAATATGATCCGCAAGGAATATAACCTCCTGATCGGATCCAAAACAGCCGAAAGGATCAAAATAGATCTGCCGGAGCTTAAGAGAACAGAGCAGGATGCAATCGTTTACGGCAGGGATATTGTAACAGGACTTCCTGTGGAAAGAGCAATTCCGACTGTCCTTGTTGAGAGAGCAATGAGGGAGCATTTTGAGACGATAATCGACAATGTAAGACTGATCCTTGAGAGAACTCCGCCGGAGCTTGGGGCTGATATTTACAAAAAGGGTATTTTCCTAACCGGAGGCTCTGCAATAATCGGCGACCTTGATGAACTGATTGCGCAAAATACAGGACTTAAGGTTCTGCATTCCGCTAATCTTGAAGGCAGTGTGGCATATGGTTTATCCCAGATAATCCATAATGATAACCTTAAGAATATCGCATATTCAATGGAGGATTTCTCCGTATAAAGGATTAAAGATGGCAAGAGGCAGGTCTAACAGAAATAAGATTTCAATTCCAAGTAAATATATATTGCTTGTTCTTTCGATTTTGTGTGTATGTCTGATGGTGCTTTCCTACGCAACGGACTGGTTAAAGGGTCCACTTGAAACAGTTGCGGGATACACCATCATTCCATTTCAGAGAGGCATTTCCTATGCCGGAAGTTTTCTGACCGGCAAATCGGATAACGTCAAAAAAATGGATGAACTTATTGCGGAGAATGAAGAACTTAAACAGCAGGTTGATGAACTGAATGCCCAGGTTAACTCACTTATGGAGGATAAGTATGAACTGGCCGAACTTCGCCAGCTTTATGCCCTTGATGAAAAGTACACCGATTATAAAACAACCGGTGCAAGGGTAATAGGCAAGGATGCAGGCAACTGGTATTCGACTTTCCTTATAGATAAGGGAACTGAGGACGGAATTTCCGTTGATATGAATGTTCTTGCAGGTTCCGGCCTTGTGGGAATTGTAACTGCCGTGGGGCCGAACTGGGCTACGGTAAGGTCGATAATTGATGATTCGTCAAATGTGTCTGCAATGGTCTTGAACACCTCGGATACCATGATCGTGTCAGGTGAGCTTGAACTTTACAATGATGGCTATATCAGCTTTTCCGATCTTAATGACAGCGAGGATAAGGTTGAAGAAGGAGATCAGGTGGTTACCAGCCACATAAGCAATAAATATCTGCCAGGATTATCGGTGGGATATATTACAGAGATCAGCAAGGATGCCAACAACCTCACTAAATCCGGCTATATAACTCCTGTTGTTGATTTTGAACATTTGTCGGATGTTTTGGTTATTACACAGCTTAAGCAGGTAAAGGATTAAGATGCTCAGACGTTTTACAATGCTTATAATGATAATATTCGGGTATCTTCTGCAGAGCACGCTTTTCCAAACATTGTCGCTTGGAGGAATTTCACCCAACATTTTGCTTATCCTAACCTCTGCCTTCGGATTTATGAGGGGCAAAAAGGACGGACTGCTGGTGGGATTTATTTCAGGACTTCTGCTGGATATACTTTTTGGAAGATATCTGGGATTTTATGCTCTTGTTTATATGCTCATAGGGTATCTGAACGGATTTTTTTCAAGCATATTCTATCCGGAGGATATAAAGCTTCCCATGATCCTTATTTTCACAAGTGAGCTTTTATACTGTTTTGCCATCTATTTTTTCCTGTTTTTACTTCAGGGAAGGTTTCATTTTGGCTACTATTTTCTTCACATTATTCTTCCGGAGATCGTATATACGATTTTTATCACGATAATTCTGTACAGGGGGATATTGTGGGTTAACGAATTCTTTGTTGAGCGAGAAAAGAGGAACGCTTAATTGATTTCAGATGTTAAAGAATGGATAAAAGAATATATCTTCAACAGATTAACTCTGATGATAGTTGTTTTTATCGCTCTTGCCTTTACACTGGTAAACCGGCTGTTCTCTCTGCAGATAGTAAACGGTGAGGAATATCTCAACAACTTCACGTTGACCATAAAAAAGGAAAATACCCTTAAAAGCATAAGGGGCAATATATATGACAGAAACGGAGAACTGCTGGCTTACAATGAACTGGCGTATTCCGTGACCATGGAGGATAATTTCGAATCCGGAAAAAACAAGAATTCCGCCATGAATGAGTCCATATACAAGGCGATAAAGATCATTGAGTCCTGCGGAGATGAGGTAAACAGCGATTTTAACGTCATTTTAGATGATTCCGGCCAGTATGAGTATGCACTTTCGGGAACCAGGCTTAACAGATTTCTGGCGGATGTATATGGCAGAAAGTCAATTGATGATCTTAAAACAGACGAAAGAAATGCTACGCCGGAGGAACTTATTGATTATTTATGCGGTAAGGATAAATATGCGATCGGTGGCTATGAAACAAATGCTACTGGAGATGATGTCTTTATACCGCAGCTTGGATACTCCAGGGAGGAAGTTCTTCAGATAATAACAATCCGCTACAATCTGTCAATGAACAGTTATCAGAAGTATTTATCAACTGTGATATCTGATAATGTTTGTGAGGAAACAGTTGCGGCAATAATGGAGAATAAGGATGTACTTCAGGGTGTTGATGTTGAGGAAAATACTTTGCGCGTCTACAATGACTCCAAGTATTTTGCCCATATAATCGGATATACCGGCTATGCATCCACAGAGGATCTTGAGGAATTTTCCGGCTCATCTCACGATTATAACAGCTCCGATATGGTAGGTAAGTCCGGCATTGAAAAATCAATGGAGGAATACCTGCAGGGAACAAAGGGCAAGGATGTTATCTATGTGGACAATGTGGGTAAGGTCATTGAAACTGTTGAGCACGTTGACCCTACAGCCGGAAATGATGTTTATCTGTCAATTGACGCGGATCTTCAAAAGGCTGTTTACAATATGCTGGAGCAGAAGCTTGCCGGCATTCTTGTATCCAAGATATTAAATGTAAAAACCTATAATAACTCCACTGTAAAATCATCCCTTATGATGATTCCGATTGATGACGTTTATTATGCACTTATCAATAATAATGTAATCGACTTGGATCATATGGCCGGCCCCAATGCAATGGAGTATGAGACAGAAGTCTATAATGCTTTTTTGGAGCGGCAGGAGAGAGTCTTAAATGATCTGAAGGTTGAACTCCTTGATGAGTGCACGCCATATTGTGATCTTTCCGACGAATATAAGGTATATGAAAGCAATATAGTCACAAGGCTTATGTCAAACTCAACGGGAGTTATCATTTCGGATGCCGTTGACAGGAATGATGAGACTTATCTTAACTGGGCCGTTAATGAAACAATAAGTCTTAATGAATATCTGCATTACTGTCTTAAGAACAATTGGATCGATATAACCAAATTCCATCTTGACTCAAGGTATTCGGACTCCGAGGAGATATATTCGCAGCTTGTTGACTATATCTTAAACGACATTAAGGAAAACAACACCTTTTCGAAGAAGATATATAAGTATATGATTGCCGATGATGCCATATCAGGACGGCAGTTATGCATGATACTGTACGAACAGAAGGTCATATACGGTACGGCTTCCGAGAAAAATGAACTGGAGTCGGGCGCAAAAACCGCTTATGATTTTATGATTAATAAAATCTCAAACCTTGAAATAACACCCGATATGCTTGCACTTGACCCCTGCTCAGGCTCCTGCGTTGTAACACGTACTGACGGTGAAATCCTGGCGCTTGTTACATATCCCGGATATGATAACAACAAAATGGCCAATACAATAGATTCCGAATATTATGCGGATCTTTTGGCAGATAATTCGTCCCCGCTTTACAACAATGCAACGCAGCAGATGACCGCGCCGGGTTCAACCTTTAAGCCTGTATCATCAGCCGCGGCCCTTGAAGAGGGAGTTGTAAACCTGGGAGAAACCATTAACTGTAATGGTAAGTACGAGTATTTGGACGCTGAAAAGCAGTGCTGGGTATATCCCGGAGGCCACGGAAACCTTGACGTTGCCAATGCCATCGGTAATTCATGTAACTGTTTCTTCTACGAGGTGGGCTACAGGCTTGCAACGGATTTGCGAACCACTAATTATGATGAACAGCATGGCCTTGACCGTCTAAAAAAATACGCTGATGCCTTTGGACTTACAAGTAAGACCGGAATCGAAATGGAAGAAAATGAACCCGAATTTTCGAAAACCCTTCCCGTTGATTCGGCTATCGGACAGGGCTCCCATAATTACACGACTATAGGTCTGTCAAGATATGTTACAACAATAGCCAATAAGGGCACCTGTTATGATTTTACCCTGATAGACAAGGTCCAGAGTCAGACCGGTGACTTTGTGATCGACTACTCACCGAAGGTGAAAAATCAGGTGGACTTCAGTGATACGACCTGGAGCCAGATATATCAGGGCATGAGGATAGTTGTTGAAAAGGCTTCGGCATTTAAAAACTTTCCAATCAATGTTGCGGGAAAAACAGGAACGGCCCAGACAAGCAAATCAAGGACAAACCATGCTTTGTTTATAGGCTTTGCCCCTTATGAGGATCCGGAAATGACGGTAGCTATCAGAATCGCTTACGGATATACCTCAGCAAATGCCGCCCAGCTTGCATCAGATGTAATCAGCTATTACTTTGATCTTGATGATGCCGAAAACCTTGTCAATGGTATTGCCGATGCGCCTTCAACGGAAATAATAGAGGATTAAGAGGTAATTTTAAAATGGCGGGAGTATTGATAAAAAGTTTTCCGAATGGGATAAATGTTATCCTGGATCCGGATATTCCATTTAAGGATCTGTATGTTGAGTATGCCGAAAAATTCAGAGATTCCGCAAAATTCTTCGGAAACGCAAAAAGAGTTATGTCTTTCGAAGGAAGGGAGCTTTCGGAACTTGAGGAAAGAGCTCTTGTTGAGGCAGTGGGAGAGTATACAGATCTCACTGTATTATGTGTTGTAGAGCATGATGATGAGAAAAATCAGCTTTATTTGAAAGCCGCTTCTTCATTAAGCGCCGGGGACGCAACAGCAAATGGACAGATTTACAAGGGGTCCCTTCACGCAGGTGAAAAGTTTGAAACAAAGACCTCAATCATTGTTTTGGGAGATATAAACCCCGGTGCAGAGCTTATATCGAAGGGGTCTGTTGTTGTCCTTGGAACCATTTACGGTGATGTAACCGCAGGATGTGAAGGGGACGAAGGTGCGTTTTGCGCTGCTCTTGATTTTAAATGTACGGAAGTTGGGATTTCTGATAAAATCTGTAAAATCCTTCCGAAGAGTGCCGGCTTTTTAAGAACGAAGCCGGGCCCCAGGATAGTTTTCATAGGCGAAAAAGGCATTGACATAGAGGAAATCACAAAGGATTTTTTGATGAATCTTCCTTTTTAGGCATAGTAAATGTTTGATAATTATAATTTCAGGAAAATTGATGTTTTTTTAATACTTCTGTGTATTGCGATTTCCTATATCGGAATAACCTTTATAGGAAGTGCTGATGAGTCTTATGTAAAAAGACAGCAGCAGGGACTCGTCATAGGAATTATTATGATGCTGATCATAGGAATAATAAGTTATTCCTTTGTTCTTAAGTTTTACTGGCTAATATATCTTGGATCGATCGCAATGCTTGTATTGGTATATCTTTTCGGCGATTCCGGTGGCGGTGCACAGAGATGGTTTGAGTTTGCGGGAATACGTTTTCAACCCTCTGAGCTTGTCAAAATTTTATTGATTTTGTTTTATGCTCAGTTTATCATGAAACATAAAGAAAACCTGAATACATTCAGGATGATTGTGATATGCGTTCTTCTTATTATCCCGCCGTTTGCCCTTATTTTTAAACAGCCTGATTTGTCAACTTCAATAATGATCCTTGCGATTTTTGCTGTGGTAATGGTTGTGGGAGGCCTAAGCTGGAAGGTTATTTTGGGTGCTGTTGCTGTTGTTGTCCCGTCCTTTGTTTTTGCTTTAAGATACGCGATGCAGGATAGCGTGGACATACTTGATACATATCAGAAAAACAGAATCTTGGCATGGCTTTATCCCGAAGAGTATTCAACAACCGAGGCATATCAGACACTTAATGCGATAACGGCCATAGGTTCCGGCCAGCTTTCCGGAAAGGGCATTAACAACAATGTCATAGCTTCGGTAAAAAACGGTAACTTTATTTCAGAAGCGCATACGGATTTTATATTTGCGGTCATTGGAGAAGAAACAGGATTCATTGGGTGCTGCGTTGTTATTGGGCTCCTTTTTTTGATAAGCTGCAAATGCTTTTTGATAGCCATGCGGGCAAAGGATTTGGCGGGAACTATAATTGCTGCCGGAATGGGTGGACTTATAGGTATACAGACCTTTATCAATATAGGCGTTGTAACAGGTCTTTTGCCGAATACGGGACTTCCCCTTCCGTTTGTGAGTTATGGACTGACATCGCTGGTATCGCTTTTTATGGGAATGGGATTTGTGCTTAATGTAAAGCTACAGACACCTAAGTACATGTAAAAGGAGGGTTTACATGAATATTGGATTGATTGCTCACGATTCTAAGAAAAAGCTTATGCAGAATTTCTGCATTGCCTACCGGGGGATTCTGAGCCGTAATCAGCTTTATGCTACCGGAACCACGGGAAGACTTATTGAGGAGGTTACGAATCTTTCGATTCATAAGTATCTTGCGGGGAATCTTGGCGGCGAACAGCAGATTGGCGCCCAGATTGAACATAACGAGATTGACCTCATGATCTTTTTAAGGGATCCGTCTGCACCGGATGTTCATAAGCCTGACATTAATTACATTATAAGATTGTGCGATAATCATAATATTCCGCTTGCAACAAATCTTGCAACGGCGGAGCTTCTCATTAAATCGCTTGACAGAGGAGATATGGAGTGGCGTGAAATGTACAAGTAGGAACTGTTTCGGTGTCTTCATACTGCTTGCCCTTTTGGGACTTTGCGCCTGCAAGGGTGAAAGCTATGATATGCCATATGACCCCGATACACAGATTACGGCATTTACATTTGATTCAAACAATAAAGAGGCAGGTTTTGAAGGCTTTGCCTCTTCTTTATGTGTCGCCGATGAGGACGTAATGCCGGAGGGTGATATTATCCCAACTGCCGAGGCAGGAGGATTGTTTGATGTCAATGGTAAAAATACCCTGATATGTAAAAATGCCAACCTTAAAATGAATCCTGCGTCACTGACTAAGGTGATGACGGCATATCTTGCGCTGAAGTATGGAAACCTGGAGGATACGCTTACCGCCTCGTCAAACGTTCTTATTACTGAATCCGGAGCCCAGCTTTTAGGCCTTAAGGAGGGAGATAAGATGACCCTTGATCAGGCACTCCATGGCCTTTTACTGTATTCCGCCAATGACTGCGGAGTTATGATAGCGGAATATGTTTCCGGAAGTGTTGAAAGCTTTGCAAGCCTTATGACAAAAACGGCCCAGGAACTGGGCGCAACCAATACTAATTTTACCAATCCCCATGGACTGACTGATGAGGAACACTATACAACTGTTTATGATCTGTACCTTATCTTCAATGAGGCCATGAAATATGATGAATTCTTAAAAATAATAAATGAAACCGATTATTCCTGTACCTATAAGGACAGGGACGGCAACAGTAAAACCTTTGAATGCAGTACAACCAATGGATATCTGAACGGAAAATTCAGCGGGCCTGACGGTGTAACTGTTTTCGGCGGAAAAACGGGAACGACCGCTGCGGCGGGAAACTGTCTTATCCTGCTTTCATATGATTCATCAAACAACCCTTATATCTCGGTTATTTTAAATGACTCGGATCACGATCTTATGTATGGAGATATGACAAACCTGCTAAATGATATTCCTTAAATACAGGTTGTATTTTAGGCGAAAATCTCATATAATAATTTATGGGTTTATCCCAATATTTTACTCAAAGGAGGAGATTGCAATGGTTCAGCTGATTGTTGGAGCCAAGGGAAAGGGCAAGACCAAACATTTATTAGATAAGGTGAATGGTGCAGTCAAAACAGTAGACGGAAATATCGTATATCTTGACAAGAATGCCAAGCATATGTATGAGCTTAAGAATAAGATCCGTCTCATTAATACAGGAGAGTTTCCTTTTACATCTACGGATGAGTTTATCGGATTTATATGCGGTATAGTTTCACAGGACCACGACCTTCAGGAGGTTTATCTGGACAGCTTTTTGGATATTGCTTTCATAAGTGATAAGTCCAAGATTGAGGAAGTTATCAATAAACTTGAGAAGATCAGTGAGCAGTTCCATGTTGATTTTGTAGTAAGTATGTCTGTTGATTCGGCAGACTTATCAGATGATCTTCAGTCCAAGGTAATTGTTTCACTATAAAAGGTTGATTATTAAGCCTCGGGGATCCCGGGGCTTTATTGTTGTTAATGGGTTCTCAGAAAAGAAGAAGAAAAAAGAATAGGGAACGGGACGGCAGAAACAGAAAAAATGCCAATTTAAATGAGTCGAATTTAAAACGGCCCGGCAAGCGCAAGAAAAGAGCCGAAGCCCGCAGAAGGGCGAAGGAAGAACGTGAATCAGGCGCTGCCATAAAATTTCAGCCGCGTATACATATAAATCCGGGGATACTGGTATTCCTGGTTTTATTTGCGTACATTGTGATCATGGTTGTTATGTATTTCCGCTCAGAACCCGTTACGCCCTATGAGGTTAAGCTGGGATCCCTTGCGGTCAACAACAAATATACCGGTGTGGCCCTTAGGGAGGAAACGGTCGTTACAAGTGATTTCTCCGGGTACATCAATTATTATGCCAGGGAAGATGAAAAGGTGGCTGCGGGAGCAATGGTCTATACTGTGGATTCCACAGGAAAGCTTTCCGACATGATGAACAATAATGACGGTGACGGATCTTCCCTCTCCGAGGATGACCTTGAAGAATTAAAGAGCCAGATTTCAACCTTTTCAAATGACTTTACACCGGCCACTTTTTCGGATACCTATAATTTTAAGTACGACATTGAGGGAACTGTTTTAAAGCTTGCCAACTCTAATGTCCTCTCAAACATCGACACCCTTAAGAATCAGAATTATACTGATTCAATTGACTTTGGCTATGCGCCTCAGTCCGGGGTCATTGTTTATTCAACAGACGGATATGAGGGGCTTGCTCCGGAGGATCTGAATGATGACCTCATGAATTATGATAATTATGAGAAAAATCAGTTTCAGTCCAACGATCTTATTGCCGCTGATGATGGCGCTTATAAACTTATAACAAGCGAACTGTGGTCAATAGTTATAGAGGTTGAGGAATCAAGGGCACTGGAGCTTGAAGAGGAATCCTATGTTGAGGTCAGATTCTTAAAGAACAACTATACCTCATGGGCTCAGGTCACGATCCTCAGACAGAACGGAAAATCATATGCCCAGCTTGATTTTAATAATTCCATGGTTACGTTCTGTTCTGACAGGTTTATTGAGGTTGAGCTGCTTGACACGGCCCAGGAGGGGTTAAAGGTTCCTCAGTCCGCAATTGTCGAGAGACCGTTTTATCTGATTCCGATAGAGTACATGACCTATGGAAGCAATCTTGATGAGCCCGGCTTTATAAGGGAATCCTATCTTGAGGACGGAAGTGTTTCCTCTGAATTTGTAGCAGCCACGATCTATAACTCAAGTGATGAGGACTACTATGTGGATCAGGAAACTTTTTCCGTTGGAGACTATATTATTATGCCGGAGACCGGAGAGCGATACCCTATAAGCAAACAGGCCAATCTTATCGGTGTATATAATATCAACAAGGGATATGCTGATTTTAAACAGATAACGATCCTTAATGAAAATGATGAATATGCAATTGTAAAATCAAATTCCGAATACGGCTTGAGCGTATATGACCATATAGTTTTGAACGGTGATTCGGTATCTGAAAATGACTTCATTTATGAATAGAGGGAAAAATGATAAAGGATAACTACAACGAGATTTTAAATACTGTTGATGAAATTTCAAAAAAATGCGGACGTAAGGATGAAGTGTGCCTTATAGCTGTCAGTAAAACGAAGCCTGTCCCGGATCTTGTGGAAGCTTATGAGGCCGGCGCGCGGGACTTTGGCGAAAATAAGGTCCAGGAGCTTGTGGATAAATACGACAAGCTTCCTGCGGATATCCGCTGGCACCTTATCGGACATCTTCAGACCAATAAGGTTAAATATATAATTGACAAGGCTTATATGATACACAGTGTGGATTCTATAAAGCTTGCACGGGAGATAAGTAAAGAGGCTCTTAAGCATAATGTTACAGCCA
>R03__coassemble_1188_pt1 | contig 12624 bp, 9 predicted proteins | sample R03__metabat2_high_PE_019 | metagenome-assembled genome bin R03
GTAAAAATATTCAATGATGCTCATTTTTGTTTTCAAGACCATATAAAAAGTGTATAATGTCTTTGTTTTTATTGTCTATTTGCAGAAACGGAGGAGATTTTATGAAGGAATCTTTGACGACCAAATCAGGAAACGTGATCATTGATATGGATGTCATTTCCCAGTATGCGGGTTCTGTTGCAGTTGAGTGCTTTGGAATCGTGGGAATGGCAGGTATAAGTGTAAAGGACGGATTATTCAAGCTTCTTAAGCAGGACAGCCTTACAAGGGGGATCAAGGTTGAAATGAAGGACAATGAACTGATCCTGGACTTCCATGTTATTGTTGCTTATGGAGTAAGCATCCAGGCCGTTGCTTCCAATCTTGTCAGCAATGTGAAATATAAGGTTGAGGAATTTACCGGCTTTACGATTGGTAAGATAAATATTTTTGTAGAAGGTGTTCGGGTAATCGACTAAGGAGGAAACACAAGGTGCAGTTTGAAAAGATCGATGCCGAGGCATTTTCCAAAATGTTTCTGGCCGGAGCACAGAATCTTGAGGCTCAAAAGGAAATTATTAATGAATTAAACGTATTCCCTGTCCCGGATGGGGATACGGGAACGAATATGACCCTGACCATAATGTCTGCGGCAAAGGAAGTTAACGCCATTACGGATCTTAACATGGTGACACTTTCAAAGGCCATTTCATCAGGCTCTCTTCGGGGTGCAAGAGGTAATTCCGGCGTTATTTTGTCCCAGCTTTTAAGGGGCTTCACCAAGGTTATCAAGGAACATGATGAGATAACCATAGAGATAATGGCCGCCGCCTGCCAAAAGGCAACGGAGACAGCCTATAAGGCAGTCATGAAGCCTAAAGAGGGTACGATTTTAACTGTTGCCAAGGGCGTGGCCGATAAGGCTGCCGAACTTTGCGGACAGACAGGCAGTGTTGAAGAATTCATGAGAACACTTATCGAGCATGCTGAGTATGTTCTTTCAAAGACTCCTGACATGCTTCCTGTACTTAAAGAGGCAGGCGTTGTGGACTCGGGCGGACAGGGACTTTTGGAAGTGTTCAAGGGTGCCTTTGCCTGCTATATGGGCGAAGAAATTGCCATTCCCGCACAGGCAGCTGATGATGATAAGAAACAGGATGAGAGTGAAGGCTCATCTTTAGATGTTCAGGCGAACATTGAAATAAAGTTCGGTTATTGCACGGAATTTATAGTTGTTACGGATAAGGAGTTTACGGACAGGGACGAGGCGGAATTCAAGTCCTATCTTGAATCAATCGGCGATTCCATAGTGTGTGTGCCGGATGAGGATATAGTCAAGGTTCATGTCCATACAAATGATCCGGGACTTGCTCTTCAGAGGGGTCTTACCTATGGTTCTCTTTCAAGAATCAAGATTGATAACATGAGAGAGGAACAACAGGAAAAACTTGAGAAGATGGCTGAAAAAGCTGGAGAGAATAAGGAACCCGAAGGCGTGAATGGGGAAGAAATTTCCGAATATGAGGCCTATAAGGAGGATGAGGAAACCGGAGCAGTACAGTCAAAGCCGGAATTTACAGAGCCACCGAAGAATATGGGCTTTATAGCCGTATCGGTAGGTGAAGGACTTGATGCAATATTTAAGGGCCTTGGAGTTGACCATATCATACAGGGAGGCCAGACCATGAACCCCTCCACAGATGATATGCTTACGGCAATTGATCATGTAAATGCCAAAACCGTGTTTATACTTCCCAATAATAAGAACATTATCCTTGCGGCCAACCAGGCCCAGTATCTCGTTGAGGATAAGGAAATCATTGTTATTCCCACAAAGACCATTCCTCAGGGAATCAGCGCACTTTTAAACTATATGCCCGATGTTTCCGTTGAAGACAATACTGCGGCGATGAATGATGCTATTGGCTCGGTTAAGACAGGTCAGGTTACATATGCCGTAAGGGATACTGTGATAAACGGCCTTGAGATCCATCAGGGTAACATTATGGGCATAGGCGACAAGGACATACTTTCCGTGGGCACTATTGTTGAAGATACGGCCCTTGAGATGATCGATAAGATGGCTGATGAGGATTCAGAACTTATATGCATCTATTACGGAGATGAGGTGGACGAGGAAGTGGCCAATGACTTTGCCCAGGCGGTAGGAGAAAAGTACGGAGACTGTGACGTCGAGCTGCATGCAGGCGGACAGCCAATCTACTATTACATTATTTCTGTTGAATAAAGTTGAAGATAACAGACGACATTAGCGTCATAAAGGGCGTTGGTGAAAAAAGCATACCTTTATACAATAAGCTTGGAATGAATAATGTTGACGATGTGCTTCATTACTTTCCAAGAGATTATGTGTATTACGAAAAAATAACAGAGACTCCTGAGGAGTCTCTGTTAAATTTATGTGCAATAAAGTGCAGAGTCATTAAAAGACCTCTATTAAGAACGGTTAAGAAGTACAGGATTGTTTCAGCCTCCCTGACCGACGGCGAAAGTCTGATAACCGCCACATGGTTTAATATGCCATTTCTTACAAAATCACTCACTCCCGGTAATGAATATGTTTTAAGAGGGGTGATTTTGCCGGAGGGGGATCATTACCATATGGACCAGCCTCAGGTATACAGTCTGAGTCATTATGAGGAAATTGAGGAAAGCCTGCAGCCTGTCTATCCCCTTACAAAGGGGCTTACAAATAATGCCATCTGCAAAAGTGTTCATTTTTGCGTTGACGGATTGTTCCTTAATGATGATCCCATACGTCAGATACATTTTCCGAAATCAAAGGAGGAACTTATAAGCGCGAGAGGAAACTTTGTTTATGAGGAGTTTCTTCTGTTTATGCTGCGTCTGCGTCTTTTAAAGGCCTCTAACGAAGTGGCGACCAATAACTTTGATATCATCCCCGTAGCGGAGGCAAACCGGGTTATAGAGCGGCTTCCCTACAGACTTACCCATGCCCAGGAGAGAGCCTACAACGAGGTGCTTGACGATATCTGTAAAAATCATTCCATGTCAAGGCTGGTGCAGGGGGATGTGGGATGCGGCAAGACGATAATTGCCCTTCTTGCAGTTCTTACGGTTGCAATAAACGGATATCAGTGTGCCGTTATGGCTCCTACGGAAATACTGGCTACGCAGCATTTTGAATACTTTACGAAGGTTTTTAAGGAGAATAATATAGACCTTAAAATAAGTCTTCTTACAGGATCTTTGACAAAATCACAAAAAAAAGAAATTTATAAGGATATTGAAGAAGGAACAGCGCGGATAATAATCGGAACCCATGCTCTTTTTCAAGAAAAAGTCATCTATAATAACCTGGCGCTTGTTGTTACCGATGAACAACACAGGTTCGGGGTCAACCAGAGGGAACTTTTATCCCGCAAAAATGACGATTCGATACCCCATGTACTTGTGATGAGCGCAACGCCTATTCCAAGGACCCTTGCAATAATCCTTTATGGTGACCTTGATATTTCGGTTATTGATGAGGTCCCCGCAAAGCGTCTGCCTGTTAAAAACTGTGTTGTGGGTGTTGACTACAGGCAAACCGCTTATAAATTCATGAAGAAGGAGATTGACTTAGGGCATCAGGTATATGTTATATGTCCGCTTGTCGAGGAAAGTGAAGCCTTAGAGACAACAGACGTTGTTTCCTATACAGAGAAGCTGAGAACAATTTTTCCGGAGGGGATAATAATAGAGTGCCTGCATGGGAAGATGAAACCATATCTTAAGGCACAGGTTATGGATGATTTTGCGAAGGGCAACATTAATATTCTGGTATCCACAACGGTTGTGGAGGTGGGCGTAAACGTGCCCAATGCAACGGTGATGCTTATTGAAGATGCAGACAGATTCGGGCTTGCCCAGCTCCATCAGCTAAGGGGCAGGATCGGAAGAGGGGATGCCCAGTCCTATTGTATTTTCATGAGCGGAAATAAGAATAAAAATTCCTTAAAGAGACTTGAAACTTTGAACAAATCCAACGACGGCTTTTTCATTGCGTCTGAGGACTTAAAGCTCAGGGGGCCGGGGGATTTTTTCGGAATCAGACAGAGCGGTGATATGAGGTTTAAGCTTGCCGATATTTATACGGATGCCGAAATTTTAAAAAGAGCTTCCGAGGATGCGGACCGAATACTTTCAGAGGATCCCGAGCTTATGCTTAAAAAGAATGAAGGCTTAAGGATAAAGATCGAAAAAATGAGTAATGGGGAAGCAACAGTGGCGACTCTTTAGAATGAACCATTATTTGTATCGAAAAATCAAATAAACACAATTTCTAGTGGTTTTTGCTTGAAAAACAGAACAAATGTGCTATACTACCAAAGTGGGAGTAAGGGCTATGCCCTTAATTACAGCAAAAATATTTTAAGGGGTATAGCATTATGAGCAAATCTTCTTATGATGCAGGCAGTATTACTGTCCTTGAAGGCCTTGAACCGGTAAGACAGCGTCCCGGTATGTATATCGGTTCGGTTACGACGAAGGGCTTAAATCATCTTGTCTTTGAAATCGTCGACAATTCCGTCGATGAACATTTAGCAGGTTATTGTGATTCAATATGGGTAACGCTTGAAGCGGATGGCTCGGCAACTGTTGAGGATAACGGTCGAGGCATTCCCGTTGGCATGCATGAAAAGGGTGTAAGTGCGGAACGAGTTGTATTTACCACACTTCATGCCGGGGGTAAGTTTGATGATGCAAGCTATAAAACTTCAGGCGGTCTTCACGGTGTAGGATCTTCTGTAGTCAATGCGTTGTCCAATTACCTTGACGTTGAGGTGAAGCGCGATGGCAAGATCTATCACGACAGGTACAATAAGGGACTTCCCGTAATTGACCTTGAAGACGGACTGCTGCCGGTTATCGGAAAGTCAAAAGGCACCGGAACAAAGATTAATTTTCTGCCTGATGATACGATCTTCGAGAAGACACGTTTTAAGGAGGAGGATATTAAAAGCCGGCTCCATGAAACCGCATATCTTAATCCTGAACTTACTATTCACTATTGTGATAAAAGGGTTATTCCTGCCGAAGAGGAGACCTTTAATGAGCCGGATGGCATTATAGGCTTTGTCAAGGATATCAATCATAATAAGGAAGTTATTTCAGAACCCGCATACTTTAAGGGAGTATGTGATGGTATAACCGTTGAAGCGGCATTCCAGTACGTTAATGAATTTCACGAGATAGTGCTTGGATTCTGCAACAATATATATAACTCCGAGGGTGGAACACATCTTACGGGTTTTAAGACCATGTTTACCAATGTCCTTAATAATTATGCAAGAGAGCTTAATATACTAAAGGACAAGGATGCCAATTTTACAGGTGCTGACATACGTAACGGTATGACGGCTATTGTTTCAATCAAGCATCCGGATCCCAGATTTGAAGGCCAGACCAAAACAAAGCTTGATAACCAGGATGCCGCCAAGGCTGTGAGCAAGGTTACGGGAGATGAGGTGGTCCGCTATTTCGACCGAAACCTTGAAACCTTAAAGGCAGTTTTATCCTGTGCTGAAAAGGCTGCCAAGATCAGGAAAACCGAGGAAAAGGCAAAAACAAACCTTCTTACAAAACAGAAGTATTCCTTTGACTCTAACGGAAAACTTGCGAACTGTGAGTCAAGGGATGCCGAAAAGTGTGAGATTTTCATCGTGGAAGGTGATTCCGCAGGAGGATCGGCCAAGACCGCAAGAGACAGAATGTATCAGGCGATCCTGCCTATTCGAGGCAAAATATTAAACGTCGAAAAGGCCAGCATTGACAAGGTTTTGGCAAATGCCGAGATAAAGACCATGATAAATGCCTTCGGCTGTGGATTTTCCGAAGGCTACGGCAATGATTTTGATATTACAAAGCTAAGGTACAACAAGATCATAATCATGGCGGATGCGGATGTGGATGGTGCCCATATTTCCACACTTTTACTAACGCTGTTTTACAGGTTCATGCCTGAACTCATATATGAGGGGCATGTTTACATTGCCATGCCGCCTCTTTATAAGGCTATGCCCGCAAAGGGCCACGAAGAATATCTGTACGACGACAAGGCCCTTGCCGAATACCGTAAAAGTCATACTAACTTTACCCTTCAGCGGTACAAAGGTCTTGGAGAAATGGATGCCCAGCAGCTTTGGGAGACAACCCTTGATCCGAAGGCAAGAAGGCTTAAATTAGTCGAAATAGAGGATGCAATGCTTGCTTCCGCAACAACGGAAATGCTGATGGGAACCGAGGTTCCGCCCAGGCGTGACTTTATATACAGACATGCCCAGGAAGCTGAACTTGACTTTTAAAATTTGACTATGTGTGAAGCTGGATCATCAATGTCCTTCGGGACAGCAGTTTACATAATATATTAGGAGAAGGTTATGCCTAAGAAGAAAGAACCGGAAATAATTGAAGAACAGATCATAAAGACCGAATACTCTGACGTTATGCAGAAGTCATATATTGATTATGCCATGAGCGTTATAATTGCCCGTGCGCTTCCGGACGTCAGGGACGGACTTAAGCCCGTTCAGAGAAGAACTCTTTATGATATGCATGAACTTCATATAAGATATGATCAGCCCTACAGGAAGTCAGCCCGTATCGTCGGAGACACCATGGGTAAGTACCATCCCCACGGTGATTCTTCAATATACGAGGCACTTGTTGTCATGTCCCAGGACTTTAAAAAGGGAATGGCGCTTGTGGACGGGCATGGTAATTTCGGGTCCATTGAGGGTGACGGTGCCGCTGCAATGCGTTATACCGAGGCAAGACTTTGCAAGATCACCCAGGAATGCATGCTTTCGGACATTGATAAGGATGTTGTGGATTTTATGCCCAATTTTGATGAAACCGAAAAGGAACCGGTTGTTCTCCCTTCAAAGTTTCCTAACCTTCTTGTGAATGGCTCTGATGGTATTGCCGTCGGAATGGTTACCAGCATGCCACCCCACAACCTTTCCGAGGTCGCAGATGGCGTGAAGGCATACATGAAGAATCCTGACATAACGACAGCTGAGCTTATGAAATATATTCCCGGTCCTGACTTTCCGACAGGGGGGATTGTTGTCAATAAGGATGAGCTGCTTAACATTTATGAGACAGGCTCCGGAAAGATCAAGATACGAGGGAAAATAGAGCTTGAGCAGGTGAAGGGCGGCAGGATGAGGCTTGTCGTAACCGAAATCCCCTATACCATGATTGGCGCCAATATCAGTAAGTTTTTGATGGATATCGTTGCGCTTATTGACGCTAAAAAGACAACTGATATTGTGGATATTTCCAACCAGTCATCCAAGGAAGGAATAAGGATCGTTATTGAACTTAAGAAGGATGCGGATGTTCAGAATATAAAGAACATGCTTCTTAAGAAGACAAGACTAGAGGATACCTTCGGTGTTAATATGATGGCGGTTGCCGATGGGAAGCCCGAAATATTAAGCCTAAAGAGCATCATTGCCCATCATGTTAACTTTCAGAGGGAGCTTAATACCAGAAAGTACAGGACTCTTCTTGAAAAGGAACTCGAGAAAAAAGAGATCCAGGAGGGTCTTATCAAAGCGGTGGATGTCATCGACCTCATTATTGAGATATTGAGGGGGTCCAAGGACGTAAAAATTGCAAGAGCCTGTCTGGTTGAAGGAAAGACAGAGGGTATCAACTTTAAGTCAAGGATCTCAAAGAAAATGGCAGAACAGCTCAGATTTACGGATAAACAGGCTACAGCCATTTTGGAAATGCGCTTATATAAGCTGATCGGGCTTGAACTTGATGCCTTGATGGCCGACCATGATAAAACTCTTAATAACATTAAAAACTACAAGGAAATCCTGACGGATCCCAAGGTAATGGACAATACCATCATAAAAGAGCTTGATGCCATTAAGAAGGAGTACGGAAGAGAGAGACGTACACTTATCGAAAATGCCGACGAGGTCGTTTTTGAGGATAAGAAGATCGAAGAGGCAGAGGTGGTATTTCTGATGGACCGCTTTGGATATGCCAAGACTATTGATGTAAATACTTTCGAACGTAACAGGGATACGGTTGTCAATGAATTTAAGACCTACTTTACCGTGCTTAATACCGGGCGGGTATGCGTGTTTACCGATAAGGGCGTAATGCATTCGATAAAGGTAATGGATGTTCCTCTATGCAAGCTTAGGGATAAGGGCATACCCATTGATAATGTGAGCAATTATGATTCCACTCAGGAAAGAGCACTCTATGTATGCGCCATGGCGGATCTTGTGCTTCAGAAGCTTATGTTTACGTCAAAGCAGGGCATGATGAAACAGGTTTTCGGAACTGAATTTGACGTGGTTAAAAGAACAGTTGCATCCTCAGGACTTAATGACGGAGATGAAATAGTGTCAATCATGCCTATGGTGGATCAGAAAAATGTTGTTCTTAAGTCTGCTGACGGCTTTTTCCTTAAATTCTCCGTTGAAGAAGTACCTGTTAAGAAAAAAGCGGCAGTTGGAGTAAGGGGCATCAAACTGTCTGACGGGGATTACATTGAGGAAGTATTCTTTACAAGGAACGGAGATGACCAGAGTATCGAATATGGCTCACGTACCATTGAGCTTTCGAAACTCAAACTGGGAAAAAGAGACAGTAAGGGAACAAAGCTGAGGAACTAGTATGAGAGTAATAGCCGGTTCGGCAAGAAGACTTAATCTTGTCACGCCAAAGGGATACGATACACGCCCTACAACAGATAAATCCAAGGAGACGCTTTTTAACTGCCTGATGCCATATGTCCCTGGAGCCCGTTTTCTGGATATTTTTGCCGGAAGCGGCGCAATAGGAATAGAAGCTTTAAGCAGAGGCGCAGAATATGCTGCCTTCTGCGAACAATCAAAAGAGGCTTTGGATTGTATCGAGAAAAATCTTAAAACCACACACCTTTTTGATGGAGCGGGAATATATAAGGGAGATGCTTTTTCTTCATTAAGAACGCTTGAAGGCAGAGAAAACTTTGATATAATTTTTATGGATCCTCCCTTTAATAAAGGACTTGAGGAATCAGTGCTCAGATATCTGGCCTCTTCATCACTTATCAATGATGATACTGTCATAGTGGTTGAAGCATCCAATGAAACGGACTTTGATTATGCGACAGGACTTGGCTTCGAGGTATTTAAGCTCAAACAGTATAAAAATAACAAGCATGTATTTTTCAGGAAGGCAGAATGATGAAAGGGGCTATTTATCCCGGGAGCTTTGATCCCATTACATATGGTCACATTGATGTGATAAAAAGAGCAGCACAGATATACGATTCTTTAACGGTTGCGGTGCTGGTCAATAAAAAGAAAACTCCGTTGTTTTCCGTAGATGAACGTGTTAAAATAATTCAGGATATCGTTAAGGATATTCCGAATGTCCGGGTTATAAGCCATGAGGGGCTGCTTGTTGACCTGGCGAAGGATTACGGGGCTAATGTTATTGTCAAGGGTTTAAGGGCCGTAACTGATTTTGAATATGAGCTTCAAATGGCTCAGACCAATAAAAAGCTCTGCCCTGAAGTCGAGACCATGTTTTTAACCACTTCTTTGGAGTATGCGTATCTGTCATCCTCAACCGTTAAAGAGGTTGCGGCTTTTGGCGGAGACATTTCAAAATTTGTTCCTCCTGCGGTGGAAAAACTCGTCTATGAGAAGTACAGATCTGTTAAGTGATTTTTAAGGAGTTTAAATGAGCAGTAAGATTGAACAGGTAATCGGAGAAATTGAAGATTTTATAGCCGATTGTAAGTATCAGACTTTTTCAAATACAAACATAATTGTTGATAAGGAGAGAATGGATGAGCTTCTAAGGGATCTCAGAATGAGAACTCCTGATGAGATAAAGAGATACCAAAAGATCATCAGTAACAAGGAAGCCATACTTCAGGATGCAAGAGAAAAAGCCGATGCAATGCTGGCAGTTGCCCAGGCCGAAACAGACAGGATGGTTGGGGAAAATGAGATCATGCAGCAGGCCTTTGCCCAGGCAGGAGAGGTGACAAGACAGGCTACCGAACAGGCCCAGCAGATTATAGATATGGCTACAATCGAAGCCAATAATATAAAGCAGTCTGCAATGGAATATACGTATGGTCAGCTTCAGATGATGCAGGATATAATAACACATGCTATCGGAACGGCAGAAGCAAAATACGGTGATCTGGTTGCGAGACTTAAGGAATGTGAAAATGTTATAAACACAAACAGATCACAGCTTTATCCCCAGGTCGAACTCGATCGTGAAATAGCTGTACTTGAGGGTACCCAATCAGAAGATGTTAACGGAATGATGGCGAATGCAAATGGCAACACATCAGGCGCAGTTCAGATAATATAAGATCTTTAGAGACGGAACCCATCAGGGTTCCGTTTTGTTTTTGTAAAAGGAGCAATAATGTCAAAAGCCTTATCAAATTTAAATCCGGCAGATGTATTTGAATATTTTGAAGAAATATGCGCTGTCCCAAGGGAAACGGACAGCTGCGATGGAATCTGCGCATATCTTAGAAATTTTGCAGGCAAATACGGACTGGATTTTAAAGAGGATGATGCGCATAACATTGTCATATTTAAGCCTGCTTCTTTTGGATACGAGGGACAGGAGCCTGTGATCCTCCAGTGTCATACAGACATTGTGGGAGAAAAATCATATGAGCTTGAGGGAAAGTTTGATTTTGCAAAGGATCCCATCACACCCCTTGCAATGGATGATTTTGTTTTCGGCAAAGGCACTTCACTTGGGGCCAATGATGGTATTGCCATGGCATATATGCTTTCCGTACTTGCGGATGACTCCTTAGACCATCCGAAGCTTGAGGCTTTATTTACCGTTAACAAGCACAGAGGGTTTAAGGGAGCATTTGCTCTTGACGGATCGATGCTTACCGGTAAAAGGCTTATTAATCTTGATCATACTGTTGAAGGCGAGATTTTAACCAGCAGCGCTGGCGGGCGAAAGGTTAAGATGTCCTTTGGTATGAAAACCGAAGAATATGAAGGCTGCAAGTTTAACCTTGTGATATGTGGTCTAGCAGGCGGGCATTCGGGAACCGAAATTGATAAGTGCAGGGGCAATGCCAATCTTTTAATGGGCCGTTTTGTTCATTTCATAGGGAAGGAAGTACCCATTAGGATAGGTTATTTAAAGGGTGGACTTGTTGATTACACAATTCCAAGAGAGGCAAAGGCCGAGATTTATGTAAGAAATATTGATGAAAAGAGAACGGAGGACCTTATATCCGAGTTCATATCGATCATTGAAAAAGAGTATGGTGATGTTGAGGATAATCTTACCATCTACGGAGAGAACTTAGGCCCGGCAAAATCGCTTGTTCTTGATCTGCCCTCGCAGAAGAAGGTTGGGCTGGTTATGAATGACATACCGGATGGAATCATAAAGATGTCCCGCAATGGTGATGATCTGGTTCAGACATCCTTAAACTGCGGAATAATGCGGCTTGACCGCCATCATTTTGAACTGTTTATCAATATACGATCCACTCAGGACTGTGAAAAAAAGGCTTTAAGTGACAGGCTTCAGTATCTGACAGAATACCTTGACGGTGAGTTTTCTGTTGAGTTTGAGTATCCCGCATGGGAATATGACGAGGATTCGGATTTCCGTGATATTGCTTTTGACATTTATCAGAGATGCTTTGAAAAGAATCCGAAGCTTACCGGTTTTCACGCTGGGCTCGAATGCGGAATACTGTATGATAAGCTGGGCGGACTTGATATTATATCCTTTGGCCCTAATATAACAGGCGCTGATACCATAAAAGAGAGGCTTTCCGTTTCCTCTGCCGAACGTTGCTATGAACTGCTTGTTGAGATCCTTGCAAATTGCTGAACATGAAACTGCCTTCTGATTTTGTAAATGAAATGAAGGAGCTTTTGGGGGAAGAGGACTATAAAAATTACGAAGCATCTTTTGGCGAAAGCCCCAAGGTTGCCATAAGAATAAACAGGCGTAAGATTTCGGTCCCTGATTTTGTTGAAAGATCTCCTTTCCCACTGATAAGAGTTCCATATACCGATAATGGATTTTATATTGATGATGCGGATGCGGCTTCTAAACATCCGTATTATTTTGCGGGTCTTTATTATATACAGGAGCCTTCCGCAATGCTGCCCGCAGCGGTTTTGGATGCAAAGTGTGAAGATACGGTACTTGATCTTTGTGCATCTCCCGGTGGCAAGGCTACGGAAATTTTATCAAGGGCCCCGCGGCTTTTGATAGCAAATGATATCAGCTATTCAAGATGCATATCATTAACAAAAAACTTAGAACTTTTCGGCGGTGGTTCAATATGTGTCACTGCTGAAAATCCCAAAAGGCTTGAATGTGAATACCCCTGCTTTTTTGATAAGGTCTTGGTTGATGCACCCTGTTCCGGTGAGGGAATGTTCAGGAAGGATTCGTCACTTATAGGCGCCTGGGAAAATAAAAGACCCTGTGAATATCACGATACCCAGTATGATATTTTAAAAAGTGCTACAAGAATGCTTAAACCGGGAGGATGCCTCGTTTATTCTACCTGCACCTTTTCACTTATTGAGGATGAGATGGTCATTGGCAGGATTTTATCAGAGAATCCGGACTTAAGTC
>R03__coassemble_1234_pt1 | contig 12263 bp, 9 predicted proteins | sample R03__metabat2_high_PE_019 | metagenome-assembled genome bin R03
ATCTCATAGGAGCCCACATCAATTTCGGCAAATGTACGTACAGCCATATTTTATCCCCTTTCTCAAAGAAAGTTGGTTTACATAATTATTGTTCTTCTGATTTTCCCAGAAGGTAATTGATAAAGTTCTGGGCGGTTCTGCCTGATAAACCGCCATGGGAGAGCTCCCACTTATTGGCTTCAAGGAGCAGTTCCTCCTCGCTCATGGAAACCTTATGTCTGTCGGCAAGGACCTTAACTATATTATTGAATTCCTTCTTGGAGGGAGAGCCGAAGTAAATGGTAACGCCAAAGCGTGCCGATAAGGACAGCTTTTCCTGGACCGTATCGCCGGTGTGCATATCCTCTCTTATGTCGGCCCTGTCATTGATGCTCTCCTTCACAATGTGACGTCTGTTTGAGGTGGCATAGATCAGCACGTTGGAAGGCTTCTTCTCAAGCCCGCCCTCAATAACGGCCTTTAAGTACTTATACTCAACCTCGAAATCCTCAAAGGACAGATCATCCATGTACAGGATAAACTTATAATTCCTGCTCTTTATCTGGGCTATCACGTCATTTAAGTCAATAAACTGGTGCTTGTAAACCTCAATGATCCTTAAGCCCTTGTCATAATAGCGGTTAAGTATTCCCTTGATACTGGATGATTTTCCGGTTCCGGCATCTCCGAACAGAAGGCAGTTGTTGGAGGGACGTCCCTCGATGAAGGCCTCCGTATTGTCGATAAGCTTCTGCTTGGCTATCTCATAGCCCACAAGATCCTCCAGGTAAACGTGCTTGATGTTCGTTATGGGCTTAATGAGAACACTTCCATCGCTGTCATGATCTATCCTGAAGGCCTTATGAAGACCGAACTTGCCCACACCGAATTCCTTATAGAAATCAGTTATCATCCCCTTGAATTCAGTTGAATCCTCGGCGCAGGATAAAAGCTTTGCCAGGTCGCAGATGCGGTCCCTTACCCTTGTATTGAAGATCTTGCCCTCGTCGGTCCCGATATAGTTATTTATCAGTCTGAAGATGTTAAGATTTAAGGCCTTATCAAGTTCTGGCAGATCCAGGGAGAAAAGCTGCCTAAGAAGTTCAAAATCATGCTCGGCTACGAAATTGATGCTGCCGTCAACATATCCCCTTATCTCGCAGGCCGTTGAATAGGCATTCTCATGGTTGGCGCACAGATATGTTAAGTAGGTATGCCACAGATTGCCTGAAAATCCATGGGAGGCGGACAGCTCTATGAGGCGGTTGAAGCAGGATGTGGCAAGAGCCCTTATTCTTGTTATGTCAACCTCGTTCCGATCTGTTGCCGGATTGGAGATTTCTATACCCTCTAATCCGGTCTGTTCACACTCTTTATCTAAAAGCATGGCCAGGCTCTCGGTTATCTTAAGCATATCCTCCAAAATATCGCCGTTATGGAAGTTTCGATACAATAAAAAATCAGATGTTCTGATAATATTTTCCCTGTTGAAACTCATTATTTTTCCTCCAAAGCATTATCCCTTTTATTCTACCAAAATATGGGAATTATTCAAGGTTGCATCTGTGGTATATAAGAGCCGATTCTCCCGATTTTATTGATATATATCATAAAAAGTGGTAAAATCAGCAGAGCAGTAAATTTTTTAACGAAGGGAGATTATAATTATGGCATTTTGTTCATCATGCGGGGCAGAGCTTCCCGAAGGCGCTACAGTATGTGCTTCCTGCGGAGCTTCAACAACAGCCGGATCAGCTGCAGCACCCATAGTAAACGAATACGATCACACGGCGGATTTCACACCCGAGGATATCCAGGGTAACAAGATCTACGCTTTATGCGGATATCTTTTCTCTGTTTTAGGGCTTGCAATCATCTATTTGGGAGCTAAGGAATCACCTTTTGCAATGTTCCATGCCAAGCAGGCATTAAAGCTTTTAGTAACCGAAACGATCGTATCGATCCTTACGGTAGCGCTGTGCTGGACATGCATCGTTCCCGTTGTGGGAATAGTTCTTCTTCTCATCTTAACCGTACTTGAAGTCATTGCAATCGTACAGGTTATGATGGGGCGTGCTAAAGAGCCCTGGCTTGTAAGATCACTCAAGTTTTTAGGTAAATAATTTCAGTATTTTTAAAGGCGTGTGAAATATTTCACACGCCTTTTTATTTTATTCAACCAGGCTTTCATCAAGATTGTCAAATATCATATCCTCAAGATCCGAGGCTACGATGGGCTTTGATAAGTATCCGTCGAAGCCGTTTTCAAGATACATCTCTCTGGCGCCTGATATTGCATTTGCCGTAAGAGCTATTATAGGTGATGTAATATCCGGATAAAGTTCCTTTATCTTCTTCAGGGTTTCAATACCGTCCATCTCCGGCATAAGGTGATCTAGGAATATAAGGTCAAACCGTTCATTTTCGAGGATTTCAATTGCCTCCTGACCGCCACCGGCAAGTGTTACCTGCACCTTGGTCTCCCTTAGCAGCAGCTTAAACACCTTAAGGTTCATGGAGTTATCATCAACCACAAGCACCCTTGCCTTTGGAGCAATAAACTTAACAACATGATTCCTGTTCTTTTTCTGGCTCTCCTTGGCTCGTGCGGCATAGTCTCCCACTTCGCCCTCTTTAGTGATCCTCTGAGGAATGAAAATAGTGAATGTGGAGCCCTTGCCGTACTTACTTTCAACCTCTATACGGCCCTCCATAAGTTCCGTTAAGGAGCCTGCTATCGAAAGTCCCAGGCCCGTTCCCTCGATGTTTCTGTTACTTTCCTCATCAACCCTTCTGAAGGATTCAAAAAGCTTGCCGATGTCCTCATCCTTAATGCCCTTTCCGGTATCGGAAACGGAAACAGTGAGCATGAACTCATCCTTTGATCTTTCACCGTTTATCCGCAGTGTCACATGACCCTGCTCGGTATACTTAATGGCATTGTTGATTATGTTTATGATGATCTGCCTGATACGGTTTTCATCACCGTTTAAATATTCGGGGATGGACTTATCAACCTCCACAACAAATCCCAGATCCTTGGCTTCCGCCTTGGGCCGCAGGGCATTTACCAAATCGTTGATAACGGAACTCAGTTCGTAATCTGCCGGTATGATGTCCATTTTACCGGACTCGATCTTTGAAAAATCAAGTATATCGTTGATTATGGATAAAAGCAGATTCCCTGAGGATTCAATATTGGTTGCATATTCCCTCGTAAAATCCTCCTTAGTATCCCTTAATATCATTTCGTTCATACCAAGAACCGCGTTGATGGGAGTACGGATCTCGTGGGACATATTTGCAAGGAACATTGATTTTGCCTCGCCTACGGCGACGGCCCTGTTCTTTTGATTTTCCGCCTCAAGGAGACCTAAAACGGTATCAATAACCGCCATGATTATGAATACGAAGGTTCCTGTACCCGTAAATATTCCGGTATGTATGTTTCTGAAAACGACATCCGCAATAAGCTCAACAACATTTAAAGAGGTCAGAAATACGAAGCCAAATGCCGCATATTTGTAGCCTTTGATCCGCTTGTTTTTAATGTCGATTATGATCGATATCCCGGCGCTGAGCATAGTGAAATAATCCACAGCATAAATGAAGTTCATCATGCGCATAACATCGAAGACCTTGGTAAAATGAAGTACGGTCACGAGAGCAAAGAAACCTCCCAGCACGTTTAGGGATATCCGGTGCAGAAAATCAAAACGGTAATCCTGGATATCATTTATGTATATGAGAACAGTTCCGGGATATATGAGCAGGAAGAAGAAAGCCATTATTGCGGTCCAGGAACCATTGTCAAATATAAATGCCCTGAATCGTGACTCGCACAGGATCCACATGCCCACGGCAACGGCACACCAGCCGATATAAACAAGGGAGACATTCTTCTTGATAAGCGGCCTTATCAGATGACATCCGATGATGGTAAAGGCCCCCACAACAAACAAAACAATTGCCATGAGAAGTGCCGGTATACGCATCTTGACAATATAGCCCCACACTTCATCCGCTCTTCCGTAATAGACCTTGTCAAAGCGACCTGAATATCCGGAATCAGCGGTTATGACCATTCTCAGCACCTTGCCGCTCATTTCACGGTTCATATACAGCTGGACGTACTTGCTGGCGGAACTGGTCCCGAAAAACGGAGAATCAGTTGTATCGTAGGCAAGCACAAGTTCTCCGTTTTCACTGTTACCGTAATCCTCATCATCCTTAAGATAGAGATAAACACTCTGATGGGTGGAATTATAGAAAAAGGTGTCTGAATCCGAAACGTATTCGGGTAGCCGGGTCTCAAGTATAAGTGGCTCGTTCCTGTCTATATCATATTTATAGACATCATAGGCCCGACCGGGAACTGTTTCCGTACTGCCATCATCAAGTATCCTTATGAACTCTCCCTGATAGCCCACCTCATCTGCCGACCTTAAAAGTCTCTCCTTTGGCAGGAATATCTGTCCTAAAATGAGCATGGCAAATACAAGCGCAATCATCGCACCGAATATCCTTGTGGAATGGCGGGATGAGTATACACTCTTTATTGTTTCATTTGATCCTGATGTGTTCTTATTATCTGTCTTCACTGCAAAATCACTCGCTTGTCAGATTCCCATTAAAAACGCCTGCTGAAGTTCCGGAATGGTCCTTAAGGTTGAAAGAGCGTCAATGCCCTCCAGGCAACAGGCCCCCTCAGCGGCAGCCAGCCTTACACAGTTCTTAATGGACATGCCCTCAAGGACTCCCATTAAAAATGCCGCTATTGCCACGTCCCCTGCTCCTGTTGCCGAAACAATTGCTTCGGGCTCATAGGCCTTCACCCATCCTGATTTTTCCGACCAGGCAGATAAATTGATGGAAGCATTGGCGCCGATATCCGACAGATCATTATAGCCGGCCGTTTTGTAGTAAAGTCCCTTGCTTCCGCACTTTACCACAACAACCTTGGCATGATAATGTTCAACGAGCATATCGGCTAAGGGTGCAACATCATCATAAATATCAAGGATATCACATACATCCCCTCCATTAGCTCTTACCTGCCACTCCTCATAACGCTTTTTGTCGATCATGTAGCACAGCTCCTCGGCGCTGGGAAGGAAAAAGTCAACATAGGGAAGGACACTCTTTAAGATAAAGTTCCAATCGGCACGTCCGGCATCAGTGTCCGGATCGATCCCTGCCATATCAAGGGAGGTGGCAACCCCAAGTGTCTTAACGTCCTGGAACATTCTCACCAGTTCCTCACCGTTGTTTTTATACATGTGAGCCATAATGGGGGGATAGCCGAAATGGAAAAGGGCTGCATCCCTGATCCTTGAATAGTCAAGGTCACTGGTGCAGAAGGTATCATTGGCTCCCGGATTGTGCAGGAATATCCTGTCCATCCCCGGAGGTGCGATCACCACGGAATAAGAGGTTGAAACCGTAGGAGATATGATCATATCCTTATCGGCTGAGGACCTGAAGCTGTCAAGGCTTTTAAGTACCATATGCCCCAGTTCATCATTGCCGATCTTACCAATGAGCATGACATCCGCTCCCAGCATATCAAGCGCAAGGCCTGTATTGGCAACAGCTCCTCCTGTGTTTATTTTGGCCTCACCCACATTGAAAAGCTTTCCGGGACGCAGGGCATCCACGGAAAAGCTTCCGTCGTTGGGAATTATGGGTGTTATGTCCACACATATGTGTCCTGCGACCACAACCTTTTTGTTGTTAAGCATTTTAAAAATCCCCCTCATTTGTTCATAAAATATGATTCTGTTTCATCTCGGCGTCCGATTTATGTAAACCTAATTCACTATACCGCAGGGCTCGTACAAAAGCCTTATCTGCGGCTCATTTTTAATGGTATCGTAATAGTTAAGATACCAGTCATCCGCACCTGTTTTGGGATTACTGCCATCCCGGGGCGTTGCGAAAATATTTATTTGAACGTTTCCACTTTGACTTCTGATCCTGTCAAGGATACTATTAAGTCCTATATCACAAAATCCATTATATATTCCACTGTCAGTTTTTTTGTTGGTTTCCCTGACGGTTTTATCATCTTCCAGTACATTTTCGATTATGCCCGGTGTCATTTCCGCCTCGTAGAACACCGGCATAAGGTCGATTGTCTTAACTCCTACTCCCTTATAAAACCAGCGGCCCAAGACCTCTATCATCAGGGAATTTTCCTCATCACAGGTTATCTCAAAGAATACCGGTATCTTTTCAGAGTCCATTTTAACGGACAGCTGTATTCCGGTTGCATCTTCGGATGCTCCCCAGCGAAGTGTGGTGGGGAAGAAGGTGCCTTCATCAGTGTCTATGTGAGGCATAAAATACGGCTTGTGTATGATTTTGCGGTACGCGCTAAAAAGTGGCTGACGGATACCGTTTGATGAATTATTGGGATCCTCCATTTCAAGTCCCAGCCTTCCCCGGTCCCTGAACTGATACATGGAGATTCCGGCAAGATGGGTTGCATTTTCTCTTACAAGCCTTTCATAAAACCTGACTATTGAATCAGGCTGCATGAAACCGCCGGTAACATCGCCGTCGGTATTAAACTCTCCCAAGATCATGGGCTTATGGCCAAAATGTTCTGTTAAATACTGCTTTGTATCCTTGAAGGTCTTATACACCTTATCAAAGGGAAGGGCATAATATCTGCCACCGCCGGGATTCGCCACATCATAGGGCCAGCCGTAGTTTAGGGCCATGTACCTGTCGCAGGAATAAATGTCGCACTCCCTGTAGGCACTGTCGAACTCCTCCTTATAGGGCACGTCCGTTTTATCATCCTCGATCATACCGGCACAGAAAACAGTACTGATATTAGGTGCCTCGCTTTTAATAAGCTTCGAAGCCCTTGTAAAGAAAACTCCGATCTCCTCATAGGTATTGCGCTTGTTGTGTGTGAACCAGGTTCCATCACACTCATGGTTTATCCGAAGCCTTAAGCGCCCAAAGGGTTTAAGATCACGGCCGATCTGTTTAAGCTCCTCATCGGATACTTTGGTGTCCATAGTTATGGTTAACATAACATCCTGACCGTGTTTCCTGATATCCCGGATCTGATTGAAGGGCTCGCCATTTGCCCCATATGGAAAATAGTCATCATAGGGGTAGTCCCAGGCATAGCTCACTTCCATGTCCCTGCAGGCCTCTGATATCCTCTTGGGCCACTCCTTATCGTTGGGATAATAAGTATACATGAGGTTTACGCAGCGGTGAGGACGCCCTAAGGCATTTAAAATATAGTCCTGATCAACGTATTCCGCTCTCTCAGAACCGTCGCCTAAGTCAAGGGGACACTGGGCAGGTTTTAAGTTGACATAACTTATGTTTTTAATCTCGGTCATTTTATTCATAGATATTTTCTGTTTAAGGGTATACATAATGTATTATAAACTATAATTTATAATAGTCCAAACGGTTTTCTTATGGCTATGGTTTCTTTTAAATTGATATGTGGCATACATTCTTATCATTTTCGCGGTTTTGGTTCCCTTTATCCTGGACCACCGGCATCCATTTAGTCTATTTTCTTTATTTTGGTTCCCTTTGCTCTGGACCACCGGCATCCATTTAGTCTATTTTCATGATTTTGGTTCCCTATACCACCTTCTTCCGGGAACCATATACTGGATTTTGGGTATTTTGGATCACTTATGGCGGGATGCAGCAAAAGTGAGTATAATATTGAGCAGATTGAAATAATCTATCACATTCATCATAAGTATATATTTTGCGGACGCTGTCACCAAAACATATAATGATCAATTTCAAAATGTCAGGAGAGATATTAACATGAATTTAGAAGATTTGGTTGAAACACAGGTATCAACGGAGGATATTTTCAAGGGATTTATTCTGGATGTTAAGGTTGATAAGATCAAACAACCCGATGGAAACATCGGTACCAGGGAGCTTATACGTCACATCGGTGCGGTATGTATCGTGCCAATAACCGCGGACAATAAGGTCATTCTGGAAAATCAATACCGCTATCCCATTGCTCAGGTCGTTCAGGAAATACCCGCAGGAAAACTGGATTACAAGGATGAAGACAGACTTGAAGCGGCAAAAAGAGAATTAAGGGAAGAGACTGGATATACCGCAGATGAATGGATTGATATGGGACTGTACTATCCCGCTCCGGCTTATTCTGATGAGAAAATAACCATGTATCTGGCAAAAGGCCTTCATAAAGGTGAAAATGACCTGGATGATGATGAATTCATCGAGGTCATTGAAGTTCCAATTGAAGAAGTTATCGAAAAGATCATGTCCGGTGAAATAACCGATGGTAAGACTCAGGTTGCTGTTTTGAAGGCAGCAAGGCTTATTCCCACACTGAAACCGCAATAAACGCGTGCTTATGAAATACCAGTGTCAAAATCAATGCTTTCTCTGGCCTATTTAAAAAACTCGTGTATCACCTTAACCACTCTGTCAACCTCGTCATCCCTTAAGCGATAGTGCATGGGGAGTCTTGCGAGCCTGTCGGATTCCGAAGTGGTGAATTTATCCTCGCCGAAGAAACGCCCGAACTTCTCCCCCGCAGGTGCGGAATGGAGAGGCACATAGTGGAAAACACAGCCTATATCCGCAGCATGGATAAAGTCCATAAATGCGGTTCTCGTTTTAAGGTCCTTAAGCTTAACGAAGAACATGTGGGCATTGTGAACGCAGCCCTCCGGGACATACGGAAGGTCTATGAGGCCCTGATCCTTAAGGTCCTTAAGCCCCTCATAATATCTGTTCCAGGCACGGCGTCTGTCCTCGTTGATCTCATCGGCGATCAGAAGCTGAGGCCAGAGATAAGCTGCGTTAATATCGCTGGGCAGGTAGCTGTCGCCAAAATCAACCCAGGTATACTTATCAACCTGTCCGCGGTAGAACTTTGATCTGTTAGTACCCTTTTCTCTTAATATCTCAGCCTTTTCCAGATATTTTTCATTATTGATGACCAAAGCTCCGCCCTCTCCCATGGAATAGTTTTTGGTCTCATGGAAGGAGTAACAGCCAAAATCACCTATTGTTCCAAGAGCCTTGCCTTTATAGGTTGACATAACTCCTTGAGCTGCATCCTCCACAACCTTCAGGTTATGTCGTTTGGCAATATCCATCACCGTGTCCATCTCGCAGGCAACCCCGGCATAATGCATAACACATATAACCTTTGTTTTATCCGTAATTGCAGCTTCGATAAGCTTTTCGTCAATATTCATGGTATCAGGACGCACGTCAACGAAAACAAGCTTTGCTCCTGCAAGGACAAAGGAATTGGCGGTACTTGAGAAGGTGTAGCTTGGAAGGATAACCTCGTCTCCCTCATTTAGGTCGCACAAAAGCGCTGCCATATCAAGGGCGGTTGATCCGCTGGTGGTAAGTAGCACCTTTTTAGCGCCGAAACGCTCTTCCATCCACTCGTTGCACTTTTTGGTAAATGTATTGTCGCCGCTTATATGATGGGATTCAATGGCCTGCTTAACATATTCAAGTTCATCGTCGGTATAGGGCGGTACGTTAAATTCTATTTTCATCTCTTATTCCTCAAATTTCCAACGTTAATATAATGTCAATTTTGAAAAATTCATCTTAAAGCCAATCAACTGTTACAAGTTAAAACATACATTCATTGTGTGTTCTGAAAAAATTAACTATTGTGGAATGTATTTTTTACATTATTGACTTTGATGCACAATCACCTTATTTTAAAGTCTTTATTGTGTATTGTCAATTGAGGCGCATTGCCACACCCGGTCAGGATTCCGTGATTTCTCCGTGCATGATTTTCTTAAACAAAAAAGGAGCCTAAGCTCCTTTTTTATCTTATAGTGTTTCCGGTTGCGTTTTAAACTCAAGTCGCATTTTAACACGCAACCCTAGCCTTCGTAAAAATCCTCTAAAGCGAATCTCTTTCCGATAAAGCCATAGCGGAAACGTGCCATTTCGTTCTTTTCAAGAACCTCTGCCTCTGTGCCCACATACTGGCATCTTAAGCAGTAGTATTCCTTCTTATCCTTGTCGTAAAACATATCCACATCGATGTCCCTGACAAAGCAGGCGGGACATCTGAAATTTAATTTGCCTTTTCCAGATTGAGCCATGTCGTAAATACCTCTCCTTTCCCAAGATCCTTCTCATAGCCAAGGGAGAACATCGGTGAAAATGCGTAGCCCTCTCTTGCGTAGCCTGTTGCCTCTGCATCCTCGCAGGATACGGATACCTTAGTGTTGATGGGCGGGATAACTGCCTCGGCACTCTCTGCCCCAACGCAGGTTTCCATCCTGTCCAGGTACTCGTACTTGAGCTGCTGGGTGATTTTACCCTTTTTAAGGGCCAGGGTTAAGGAACTCATGTCCTGCGAATACTCTGTCGTTCCATAGCATGCGGTTATATATTCGTTAAGATGAACCTTCTTCGTAGCATCCGACATATCAAGGATCCTGCGCTCCACCTTGATCCTGCCCTCTCCCTCCGGGAATGTGTAAACGGTCTGCATTGTGACCTTAAGGTTTGCAAAATCAACCTCCACAGGGTCGATGGTAAGAACCGTGTCATTTCCGGCCTTTGAGTAATGACCCTTTGTCCTCTCAAGGCACATATCCACCTCTTCCCCTTCGAAGGACAGCTTGGCTGATTTTATGGTTCCCTCACCTGCATAGTGGGTGAAGTAACCTGCCCTGTACTTATCCTGGATAAGGAAAGGGTAGGAAGCATCCGTGGGATTGCCGGTTCCGATACCGACAGGGATCCGGAGCTTAGCCGCATAGGGGCGGAGATCAAAGATCGCACCACCCTGGTCAAGGTTGATTCCCACTCTCATCTCGGGATCACAGAACCAGAAGTACTGCTTATCCGAGCCGTAAAGGATATCCTTCCAGAGGGCCACCTCAGGCTCCTTATATGATTTTTTATTGCGGTAATAGTCGGCAAATTCGGACATAGTCAGGTCGAGAAGCTTGCCCTCCTTCTTAAGCTTGCCGTAGTAAGCCATGCCGTCCTCGTAGGATTTCTTAAGGAGTTCGTAGGGTGCCTCCCAGCGTCCCAGCTTGTTAAGCCAGCCAGGGCCTACGAACATCATGTTATAGGAGTAGCCGTTGTTATACTGTTCTAAGGATCTGTACTGATCAACGATGTTATAGAGGTATGGATACTCCCACTTTTTAGTATCATATATCATTCCGCGAAGAACATTCTGGGGGTGTGTTCCGAAGTTGGAGCCGTTGCCGTCATAGCAGGCCATAAGGTCTCGTGACAAATGTGGAATCGCAACGATTCCGCTGTCATCGGCCTCGCAGGATGCGGGAACGTGAGTGTTGTACTTGGAAGGGATCCAGGGATTCCAGGGGCCGCCGTCCATGAAGGTGTACCAGGAATTGTTGCAGGTATGGTAGGCCTTGGGACCCTCCTCCCAGCAGGTTGCAATGGCGCACTTCACCATGGGGTACTTTTCCTTGATATAGTTAATGAGCTCGGCATCCATGTAGTAGGAACCGGTTGATTCAGGATAAAATCCGAAGGCCTCGTAGAACTTCTTAAATACATCATCCACAATCTCCTTCTTCTGCTCCATTGAGAACATCCAGATGCAGAAGTCACGGGTCTTGTACTTTTCTCTGAACTGCTTGCAGGGAAGGCCTAATAAGGACAGGGCAATCTCATCACCGTACTCCTCATGATCGCGCTTTACCATTTCAACAATCTGCTCTGAGAAAAGAGCAGCATAGGTGATCTGGATTGTTGTCTTAAGGCCGTTCTTGTGGGCGGTATCCTGCTGGAATCTGAAGATTGATTCAGACTCATCCAGTAAGGACTTTCTGCCGATGTCATCTGCCTTGCCGTGGCCCGTAACCTTCTCCGCATATTCGGGAGCCAGCTCAGGACGGTGAATAATGTTAACTACAAAATCACTCATTGCATTTTCCTCGCGTTAAAATCAAAATGTTTACGGTGTGCTCACGCCGGAATCATAGTGTTTGACCGCATAGGGTGTCATATTCGGAAACCATGATATTCAGCGGTGCGCAACCGTTTGCTCACATTTGTATCTTATACCCGGTTTTATTTTGATGTCAAGGGGGTATTTTATTTTTTCTTTTTGTTCCAGGATTTTGGGGTCCGCGGTAACCAATTCTCTGTTATTTATCTTTTTGGTTCCCTTAAAAAAATGTTCCTGGGAACCAAATACCTTAATTCCTTCACTTTGGTTCCCTGCGTAAAAGTCTTTAGGGAACCAAAATTGTCAAGCATGTCAAAATGGTTCCCTT
>R03__coassemble_1260_pt1 | contig 12077 bp, 12 predicted proteins | sample R03__metabat2_high_PE_019 | metagenome-assembled genome bin R03
ACGACCCTTTGCTATATTGAAAAGAATAATTCATACCTTATGCTCCTCCGGAACAAAAAGAAGATAGATGAGAATAAAGGCAAATGGATAGGCGTAGGCGGCAAGGTGGAAGAGGGAGAATCCATCGAGGAGTGCCTTAAAAGAGAGGTTTATGAGGAGACCAATCTTACGCTTAATACCTACGCCTATAGGGGAAAGATTCTTTTCGAGTCTGACGAGTGGGGAAAGGAATTAATGCACCTGTATACCTCGGATGATTTTTCAGGGGAACCTTCCGAATGCTCTGAAGGTGAGCTTAAATGGATCCCGAAGGATAAAATCATGGACCTTAATCTATGGGAAGGTGACAGGGAATTCTTAAGGCTGTTGTTCGATGACGCTCCGTTTTTTGAAATGACGCTTTCATATAAGGGTGATGAGCTTGTATCAGCACAGCAATCTTTAATGTAATAGGAAACAAACCATGAATGATTACTTACATGCAGATGCTGTCAAAATCATAAATGAATCAATAAAAGCAGTACTGCCTGATGCAGCAGTAAAAAAGGCTCTTGAGGGAAAAGACTTTACAGAGAGAAACGGCAGGGTCGTGCTGGTAGCCATAGGCAAGGCCGCATGGAATATGTCAAAGGCCGCAGCTGAGATTTTAAAGGATAACATCAGTGCCGGAATATGCATAACAAAATACGGTCATGTTAAGGGAGACATTGAAGGCCTTGTTTGCTATGAGGCAGGTCACCCGGTGCCTGATGAAAATACCGTCATGGCAACAAAAGCTGCGGTGGAGCTTGTCAAAGATTTAAAGAGAGATGATACGGTAATCTTTCTGATATCGGGAGGCGGAAGTGCCCTATTTGAGATGCCTCTTGTGACACTTAGTGAACTTCAGGATATTACGGATCAGCTATTAGGTTGTGGAGCCGATATTAAAGAGATCAATACAATCCGTAAACGCCTATCGGCAGTAAAGGGCGGAAGATTTGCCAATATCTGTTATCCCGCAAAAGTTGAGGCCGTTATCCTGTCAGATGTTTTAGGAGATGCTCCGGATATGATCGCATCGGGACCGGTAAGTGTGGACACCTCGACCTGTGAGGACGCATTGTCAATCGTAAAAAAGTATGGCCTTAAGCTTTCGAAAGAGGTTATGGAGTTCCTCTCCCGGGAAACACCCAAGTCGATAGAAAACGTCCATATTCAGATAACGGGTTCGGTTAGGGAGCTTACGAGAGTTGCAGCTGAAAGTGCCCAAAAACTTGGCTATGAGCCTGTGATTTTGACAGATGGGCTGTGCTGTCAGGCAAAAGATGCCGGATCGTTCTTAGGAAGTATCGGCGCAAGCCATGCTTACAAGGGACATAAATGTGCATTTATTGTAGGTGGGGAGACTGTTGTAAATATCACGGGAAATGGACTTGGCGGGAGAAACCAGGAACTCTCCCTTGCAGCCGCACTATTAATAGATGGAATCCGGAATGTTGCTGTCTTCAGTGTGGGAAGTGATGGGACTGATGGTCCGACGGATGCAGCCGGAGGCTATGTGGACGGAGATACTGCCGCAGAACTTAGGGATAAGGGAATTGATATTTATAAGATTTTGCAAAATAATGATTCCTACCATGCCCTTAAGGAAGCAGAGGGACTGATAATAACCGGCCCCACTGGGACGAATGTAAATGACGTTTCGGTGGTATTAGTGGATTAAAACAAAATAGAGAGGAAAGCCATGTTCAACAAAAAATTCACATCCCTTGAAAAGGAAATAACAATCGATAATGCAGAAGCTGACTATAAGGCTGCGAAGAGGGTTGGGCAGTTTAAGGTGAGTGAGAATGCTATATATAAGCCTGACGGAACATATCTTCCGGTATCTGCCGTTACAGAGGTGACGGTTGATAAGTCATCCGTTCACGTAAGCGGATGCTGCGCGGGAGGAGTACCGGTGGACCGCATGATATTTGATACAGAAAGCGCACGGTATCCTTTTTTATTTGATTCAAAAAAAGATGTGGAAAAGGTGCTCTCGATCACAAAGCTGACCTGCACAGAGTAAAAAGAAAGCAATTAAAAACTAAAGAATCTCCAATATGACGATTTTGTCCTATTTGCAGTGGAAAAATCCTATTTACTTAAAATCAATCGATGATAATATTATATCGAGCTCAAAATAAACAAAGCGGGATTTTAAGCCACTTGCTTAAAATTGGTGAAATATAATATCAGGAGATTACTTATTATGGCAACGGAACACGCAGTGACGAAAAACTACAATAAAACAAAAAAAGCCTGTTACTTAGGCTTTATAACCCAGGCGATCGCGGCTAATTTTGCACCGCTTTTATTTTTAAAATTCCACAGCGATTATAATATTTCCCTGGGAAATATCGCCCTCATATCCACTTTCTTTTTCTTTACCCAGCTTTTAGTTGATCTGTTTTGCGCAAAATATGTGGACAGAATCGGCTACAGGATCAGCATAGTAACTTCCGAAGTATGCTCTGCTGTAGGTCTTATAAGCCTTGCATTTTTGCCGGATCTTCTTCCTGATCCCTTTGTGGGGATCATAATCAGCGTAATCATATATGCTGTTGGCAGTGGTCTTATCGAGGTGCTCTGCAGTCCCATAGTTGAGGCCTGCCCCTTTGACAACAAAGAGGCAACCATGAGCCTTCTGCATTCCTTCTATTGCTGGGGCTCCGTGGGAACAATAGTTGTATCCACGGTATTTCTGAAGCTTTTCGGAATGGACAGCTGGAAGTATCTGGCCTGCCTTTGGGCTCTCATTCCCCTGTATAATGTATACAATTTTCTGACCTGTCCCATTGAACACCTTGTTGAAGACGGCGAGGGGATGAGCACAGGGCAGCTGTTTAAGACTCCCTTATTCTGGATCGCGCTGGTTTTAATGGTATGCTCCGGAGCATCAGAACTTTCAATGTCCCAGTGGGCATCAGCCTACGCAGAGTCGGCTCTCGGCCTTACCAAAATGGTGGGAGACCTTTTAGGACCATGTATGTTTGCGGTAGCTCAGGGCATCAGCCGTGTCATCTTCGGAAAATACGGAGAAAAGCTTGATCTTAAGAATTACATGATAGGTTCGGGAATCCTGTGCCTTGTTTGCTATCTGATGACATCCCTATCCGGGAATCCCATAATAGGATTGATAGGCTGTATAGTCTGCGGATTTTCCGTAGGGATCATGTGGCCGGGAACCATCAGCATATCCTCAAAGAAATTCCCTGCAGGAGGAACAGTAATGTTTGCTCTTCTTGCAATGGCAGGTGACCTCGGCGGCTCCATAGGCCCGGGTATTGTTGGAAAAGTCACACAGGCAGCAGGTGATAACATGAAGGTGGGAATGGGCGTTGGCTGCATATTCCCAATTATCCTGGTAATATCCGTTATACTGTTTAATAGGAAAAAAGAAGGAAATAACTAATATGGAAAATTACGATGGCGCAATAAAGAAAGAGGAAATGGCCGGTAAATATGTATTCTGGGATATTGACGGAACGCTGGCACCATTTCGGTTCAACGGACATATAGGTGATCCTTTAGGAACACATCACGGAATGTCCTTAACTGAAATAGAGGAAGGCTGTTTTTACTACAGAGTGCCATCAAAGCATATGCAGAAGGTGGTTAAAACCTGCAATGCAAAAAAGCAGTTTATTTTAGGACATTGCCATTCTCCGAAGGAAATAAGCGATAAGCATAAGTGGGTTCCGGAAAACTTTCCGGAGATAAGTGAACTCTTTCTGGTTGAGGATGAAGTCCCCAAATACACGGTCGTTTTAAAATACTGCGAGGAAAATGGGATAGACCCGAAAGAAACCGTGCTGATAGATGACAAGATCCCTCTTCTTATAGAAGCGGAGCGTCATGGAATAAATGCCTTTCACATCAGTAGCTTCCTTGACTGGGATTAGGATAAAAATCCTTAAGAAGGATCTCTCTTGCTGCTCCCACATAATAAAGAGATCCGAAAATGCAGACAGCGTCATCCGAAGAACATTCATTAATGGCGGCACCTATGGCATCTGAAACAGTGTCAAAGGGTGTCGCTTTTTTGCCTTTTAAAGTAAGATATGCGGAAAGCTCACCGGCGGGAAGAGCTCTTTGCGAGTCAACTGTCACAACATAGAAGCATTCGGCAACTGGCAGGATAATATCCATCATTTCACGGTATGACTTATCCCTTAAGACTCCCACAATAAAGCGGAATTTCTTCTGTGGGCATAAAGCTTTAAGACTGTCGGACAATGCAGATACACCGTCAATGTTGTGGCTTCCGTCAATAACAATGAGGGGATTTTTATTTATGATCTCAAACCTGCAGGGCCATTTGGCCTTCTTAAGGCCGGTTCTGATGGAATCATCTGAAATATTAAGCCCAAGATCCCTAAGTGTTAGGGCACAGTACCTTGCAAGATGTGCGTTCTGAAGCTGATAACTGCCCTTAAGTCCAAGTTCATATTGTGAAATGTCAGACATAACCGAGGGAGCTATAAAAAGTGATGCATTATTTTCCCGGCATTTATCCTTAAAGACCTGCATCACACTTTCAGGACCGTTCATAACGACAGCTGTTCCGTTTTCCTTGATAATGCCTGCCTTTTGCTCTGCTATTTTTTCAAGGGTATCACCTAGGATTTCGGTATGATCAAGTCCTATGGAGGTTATCACGGAGAGAATGGGAGAAGAGAACATATTGGTGGCGTCTGATTTTCCGCCCAGGCCGCATTCAAGGATCACAATATCGCAGGACTTATCCAGAAAATATTTAACAGCGGCAACAGTTACTGTTTCAAACTCCGTTGTTGTCTTGTGGCCTAAGGCACGCATCTTCTCAATATAAGGCCTGAGAAACCGTATTCCTTCGGCAAAATCATCCTCCGGGATCTCTTCCTCATTAATACGGATCTGCTCTGTAACACGTAAAAGAGCCGGAGATGTGAAAACTCCGACTTTTAAACCCTCCTCCATTAAGATCCGGGATAAAAATGCAATGGTAGAACCCTTGCCGTTTGTCCCTGCAACATGTATGATCTTAAGCTTTTCCTGAGGGTCTCCTATCAGGGACAAAAGCTCCTTAATGGGGCCGAGTCCCAATTCATATTCTCCGGAAACAACCTTGGAGGGGGAAAACCGGGCAAGGGAATTAAGATAATCAAGTTCTTCCTTGTATGATGCCTTCATTATGCACTCTCACTTAAAAAACGTGATGCCGCGCTTCTGACGGGAACCAAAACAGCATAAAGTATCATGATATTAATGGGCAGCATGATAAGCTCCTTTGGGAGCCTTGCAATAAACACCACATTAAAGGGATTGCCATAGAGCATTGAGAGCCAAAGAGTATTGAGCAATAATCCCGTGACCACCATGTTAACAGTCATCGCAAGGGCAATCCTTCCAAGTAAGGCAAGTTTTTCTGATCTTACCTTAAGGAGCAGTCCGAAAATGATCCCTGTAATGGCAGAGCTTATGGTAAAGCCCGGAAAGAAAGCTCCCGTTGGCTTGACAATATAGCCCCCTACGTCCGTAATGATACCTACAATTGCACCAACTGCGGGTCCAAACAGCGCTCCTGAAATTGCAATGGGGAAGGATTGAAAGCGAAGCTCAATCAGATTAGAAATGGGGATTTTGAAAAATCCCAGAACCACCGCAATCGCAGCTAACATTGCCGCTGTTGTCAGAACCCTTAAATCCTTAAGTTTCGACATGCGTTCACCTCCGGCCGGACTGATTTTTGTTTTTGACGCCCGACATGCAGATTATAACATACTTTTAAAAGATGTGTTATACTATGTGATAATTCGGAAAGGCAATATTGATGAGCAGATATAAACTTATAGCGTTCGACATGGATGGAACGCTGCTTAACTCAAAAAAAGAAATTGATCCCGAAACCTTAGAGGCCATAAAAAGAGCCTCTGAGGCCGGAAAGATCGTTGCCCTCTCAACGGGGAGATGCATGCCGGAACTTAAGGATTATATTGATAAGATAGACGGCCTTAAATATATAATCGGTGACAGCGGGGCCTACATCTGTGAGGTCCCCTCCGGGAAAGTCATATACAAAAAGGCCATAGCTCCGGAGATCATTCAGACCATATTCAACATGACAAAGGATATGGATATCCTGTTCCAGATCCACTCGGATGAGGCTGTTGTGGAGAGAGATAAGCAGGCCATGATGGAGCACTACCAGATAGGTGTATACCGAAAGCTTTTTGATGAGATCATGCTGAAGGTTGATGATATAAGGGAGTATTTTAAGAAAAATCATCCTCCGGTATATAAGTTCAATCTCTTCAGCCCCGATACGGAGCAGAGGGAAAAACTTAAAAGTATGTTTGCAAGACTACCCTTGCAGCTGTGCCATTCGGAGATCACCGCTCTTGAGTGTTCAGCGGTTGGAATATCAAAGGGAACAGGACTTATAAAGCTGTGTCAGTATCTGAATATTCCCATAAGAGATTCGATAGCCGTAGGCGATGCGGATAATGACCTTGATATCTTAAGGACTGCGGGACTCTCAATTGCAATGGCAAATGGGAATGATAATGTTAAGAAGGTTGCAAAGGCCGTTGTCAGCGATAACGACCATGGGGGATGCAGGGAAGCAATTGAAAAATATCTCCTGTGATTTGTTGACATAACATCTAAAAAACCACTATAATTAAACTGTCCGGAGGATTAAAAATGGATCTATTTAATGCAATATTTGTCATAATACCTCTTTACTGTATCGTTGATGGTGTAATGATGCTTGTAAGAGGCACTTATAATGAAAAGCAGCTTGAAAGATATGCAAGATATACAGACGAGTCAGTCGCCCAAAGCGTTAAGCCGAATGCGATAATATATATAACGCTGGGTGTTGTATTTTCCATATGGAATCTTGTGGATTACGGTGCATTCAATCTGCCTTCATTTGTTGAGATCGGGCTCATGATAGTGATCGCACTTATAATAGTGGCAACTGTTGTATACAACAAGAAAACCTTAAAGGATAAGCCCGGTTATATTGCATCAAACAACAATAAGAAGAAAATGTTTTAGGGTAAGATAATGGATCCCGAAGAAGAGAGAATCAAACTCCTTACACGACTAGGACGTGAAACAATAATCAAATACGGAACCTACGATATGGACAAGTCACGGCTCATATATCAGGAACACCCCTTCTATGCAAAGCCGGAGCCGGAAAAAGAGGAAGAGCCTGAAACAGTAAACAGTGACATGGAATATAATGAAATGCCTGCCGGACCTGTCATGGAGGAACCTATGAGCGATGCTGATGCAGCGGCGCTTGCCTCCCAGATAGCAGGCAGTAATTTTAAGGTGGGCTTGTCCCAGGAAGAGGTTGATGCACTGCTGAACGGAATGATATAGAAAATATAAAAGAAGCTGTCTTTTAAGGCAGCTTCTTTTATGTTAAAATCATACAGTCGCTTATTTTGCGGCACTATTTAAAGAAACCGGGAAGAGAAAATGAAAAAAGAATATGTAATGGGAAACGGAGCGATAGCCTTAGGAGCGCTTGCCGCAGGAGTTAATGTGGTTGCGGGGTATCCTGGTACTCCGTCCTCCGAGATAATCGAAAACATCACGAAATATCCTCATGAAGGCGTTCATGTGGAATGGTCTGTTAATGAAAAGGCAGCAATGGAGGTTGCAGCAGCTGCAGCTTATTCAGGTGCAAGAGCCCTGGTTACAATGAAGCAGGTGGGACTTAATGTTGCTTCCGATCCCCTGATGTCACTTGCCTATGTAGGTGTAAAGGGAGGTATGGTCATAGTATCTGCTGACGATCCGGGACCTATTTCATCCCAGACAGAGCAGGATACAAGGGAGTTTGCGAACTTTTGCCGCATACCTGTATTTGATCCGGCTACTCCCGAAGAAGCCTATGAAATGATACAGGATGCCTTTGAATATTCTGAAAAATACAATACTCCCGTGCTTTTCAGGCCTACAACAAGGGTAAACCATGCCTATGCGTCAATAGAAATTCCGGATAAATGGTCAGCCACGGAATATGAGGGCTTTATCAAGGATTCCAAAAAGTGGGTGATTTTCCCCAGACTCTCATTCCAAAATCATGCAATGATCGAGAAGAGAAATCCACAGATAGGAGAGGATTTCTCAGGTTATAAATACAATACCATTGAGGGATCGGGCAGTATGGCGATCGTTACCTCAGGTGTCAGCTACTGCTATGTTAAAGAGAACATTAAGGATCCGGACATTAAGATAATCCGCATAGCGACTCCCCACCCCTTCCCCGAGAGCTTTATGCTCAGGGCTTTAGAGGGTGTTAAAAAGGTCATGTGTATTGAGGAGCTGAGTTCTTACAATGAGTCAGAGCTTTTAAGGCTTATTGGAAAGCACAAGCTTGGCGTTGAGGTGCTCGGCAAGCTTACGGGTCATGTCCCCGCAAGCGGTGAGATGTCAGCGGATCTTGCTGATGGCATAATATGTGATTTTGCCGGAAGGGCAAGGAATAAAAAGGTAGATGTATCCGATGCGCCAAAGCTCCCGGTAAGGCCGCCTGTACTATGCGCGGGATGTCCACACAGGGCAAGCTTTTATGCGGTTAAGATCGCCATGAAAGGGCAGAAGAGCTATTTCTGCGGAGACATCGGATGCTACACTCTTGGAAATGCCATGCCACTTGATATGGTGGATACCTGCCTGTGCATGGGCGCCGGTATCAACATGGCCCAGGGTTTCCACTGGGTGGATAAGGATGGGAAATGTTTTGCCTTTGTGGGTGATTCAACCTTTTTTGCATCGGGGATCACAGGCGTTGTGAACGCAGTATACAATAATGCGGATATGGTGCTCTGCGTCCTTGATAATTCAACCACTGCAATGACTGGACATCAGCCGCATCCCGGAACGGGAATAAACCTTATGGGCCAGGTGGTCGACAAGGTGAGCATCACTAAGGTTTTAGAGGGTATCGGCGTAAGTCACATAGTGACAGTTGATCCTCTTGATCTTGATAAGGCGGTTTTAGCGGTTAAGGAAGCAGCTGATAAGCCGGGGGTTAAGGCCATAATATTTAAGTCCCCCTGTGTTGCCATAACCAAACCCAAAGGGAAAGTCACAATCTCGGAAAAGTGCATCCAGTGCAAAAAGTGCATAAGGGAGCTGGGATGTCCTGCACTTACGACAAAAGACGGAAGGGTTGCAATAGATGAAAATCTGTGTACAGGCTGCGAGCTGTGCGCTAAGGTATGTCCTGTGGGTGCCATAGGAGGTGGATGCAATGAATAAGGATATTTTGATCTGCGGCGTAGGCGGACAGGGAAGTGTTCTGGCATCAAAACTCATAGCGTCAGTTGCAATGGAAAAGGGTGAGACGGTTCATTCTGCGGAAACCATAGGAATGGCCCAGAGAGGCGGTTCCGTTACCAGCCACGTGAGGATAGGTGAGGCTTATTCACCCCTCATACCCGTTGGAGGAGCGGATGTCATCCTGGCCTTTGAACCGGCGGAGGCCGTAAGGAACTTGTCGTACCTTAAGCCGGATGGGATGGTCATTACCAACAATACCCCGGTGAAGCCCTCTACAGATGCTCTTTCCGATTCGGGATATGAGGCAGAACCAATGCTTGAATATCTTAAGAAAAAGTGCAAATGCATTGTAATGGACGGAAGAAAGATCGAGGAAGAATTCGGATCTTCAAAGTTTTTAAACATTGCACTTCTGGGACTGGCCACAAGGGAAGGAATCCTGGGTTTTGAAAAAGAAGAGATGATTGCCGGAATAGAGAAATATGTCAATCCGAAATTTGTTGAAATAAATAAAAAAGTGTTTGAGAGAATGATGGAGGAATAGAAATGCAGTTATCAAAACAGCAGCTGGAGCTTGTTGATAAGCAGATAAAACGCCTTATTAAAACGGACAGCTATTACGGAGAAATGTATAAAAAGCTGGGCATAACCGGCGTGTCATCCCAGGAGGAATTTGAAAAGCTCCCCTTTTCAAGTAAGGATGACTTAAGAAATGCATACCCCCTGGGAATACAGGCAGTTCCCGATGAGGACATAGTAAGGATACATTCATCCTCCGGAACAACGGGCAAGCCTGTCATAATACCATATACCGCCAAGGATGTGGATGACTGGGCTATCATGTTTGCAAGATGCTATGAAACTGCCGGAATCACCAAGAAGGATCGTATCCAGATAACACCGGGATATGGCCTGTGGACTGCGGGAATAGGCTTCCAGGCAGGCTGCGAAAAGCTGGGTGCAATGGCTGTTCCTATGGGCCCCGGCAATACGGATAAGCAGCTTCAGATGATGCAGGACCTTGAATCCACGGTCATCTGCGCAACTTCTTCATATGCATTGCTGCTTGCCGAGGAGATCAATAAGAGAAACCTAAAGAGTAAGGTCAAGCTTAAAAAGGGCGTTATAGGCTCTGAAAGATGGAGTGAAAAAAAGAGAGCCTATATCCACGATGCTCTCGGAATAGAACTTTATGATATATACGGACTTACGGAGATCTACGGTCCCGGAATAGGCATCAACTGCGAGAAGCAGGGTGGAATGCATTACTGGGATGATTATCTCTATATAGAAATCATCGATCCTAAGACAGGCAAACCCGTGGAAGACGGTGAGGAAGGCGAGATTGTTATAACAACTCTTGTTAAGGAGGGTGCACCCCTTTTAAGATTCAGGACTCATGATATCTCCAGGATCATACCCGGTAAGTGTCCCTGCGGAAGAAGTTACCCAAGACTTGATATCATTAAGGGCAGATCCGATGATATGTTCAAGATCCATGGAGTTAACATGTTCCCTGCCCAGATCGAGGAGATCCTGGCGATGGTTGACGGTGTTTCAAGCGAGTATGTCATAAACCTTGCCCATGATGAAGAGAAGAACAAGGAAGTCTTCATGATAACTGCAGAGGCAGAAGGAAGGGTTGACTTTGAAAATGCCGCTAATACCATAAGAAACCTTGTAAAATCAAAGATCGGTGCTACTCCGAAGGTTAATATTGTTCCCTTCGGAACCCTGCCGAGAAGTGAGAAAAAGACACAGAGAGTGATAGATCACAGAGAAGCATAATACAGCTGCCCGGACCTGAGTGGTTCGGGCAGTGGTATGCTAAGAGGATGCTTGTATTATGAAGAACATGAAGAATGTTGTAATGCTGCTGCTGACAGCATTCATATGGGGAATTGCTTTTGTGGCCCAGACAACAGGCGGGGATGCGGTGGGAGCATATTCCTTTAACTGCGTAAGATCCTTTATCGGAGCGCTTGTACTTTTTCCGGTAATAAAATTTTTAGACTCTAAAGGCTTATCAGGTGATAAACCGGAAACACCAGAGGATAAGAAGAGACTCTGGAAGGCCGGAATTTTATGCGGAATATGCTTGGGATCGGCATCACTTTTCCAGCAGGTGGGCATAACCATGGGAACGGCAGCAGGAAAGGCGGGATTTTTGACTGCATGTTATATAATCCTTGTTCCGGTGATCAGTATATTTATAGGAAAAAAGAGCGCCTGGAACATGTGGGCGGCTGTGGCAATTACAGTTGTAGGGTTGTATCTTCTTTGCATAAACGGATCGATTGCCATTCAGAAGTCGGATGGTCTTATTCTTATATGCTCTGTTTTATTTGCCCTTCAGATTCTTGTGGTCGACCACTTTGTGGAAAATACAGATCCTGTCAGGCTTTCACAGATACAGTTTTTAACGGCGGGTATAATCTCTTTCGTAATGATGGCAATATTTGAAATCCCGAAGACCGGGCTGTCAGCATGGCTTGCCCCCTTTGGAACCTGGGATGCATGGTCAGCGATCCTTTTTGCGGGTGTTATGAGCAGTGGTGTCGCTTATACGCTTCAGATTGTGGGGCAAAAGGGCTTTAACCCAACAATTGCATCGCTTATTATGAGTCTGGAATCGGTGTTTTCGGTCCTGGCGGGATGGGCGATCCTTAACCAGAAGCTGTCATCAAGGGAACTTTTAGGCTGCCTTCTTGTGTTTATAGCCGTGATTTTGGCGCAAATACCACTAAATGAGCTTATGGAAA
>R03__coassemble_1277_pt1 | contig 11996 bp, 9 predicted proteins | sample R03__metabat2_high_PE_019 | metagenome-assembled genome bin R03
CATTGGAGCCGTACCACTTCATGCCTGCCATATCAAACTTACCGCCAAGGTATGCGGGCATTGCCATAAATCTCCTGTCCGGTCCGTCAACAGGCATTTCAGGGAACTCTGACTTTTCCGGGAAGCAGACCATACAGCCGTGTGAATTTCCGTTGGCGCCGCCCATGCGGTAATCACCTATCTTCATGAGCTTGAACATTTCCTCCATGGCATCAACGCAGCCCTTCATGTCCTTAACACCTGCTGCCACCATGTCATCTTCACTTAAATACAAAAAATCAATCTTAGGGTATTCCATAACTTCCTCCTTTTTATCAATGTATAATTTCAAAGTCTCTTGGTTAACATAAAAATGATCGCTAACCGACCCCCCCTGGTGATCATTTTATGTCAACTTCTAGTTTTATGGGCTGCAAGGTACAGGGAATTCTCCATTGCCATCACCTCCTGCATGGGGATAGGCTTGAACAACGGCTTCTTCATTCTCACTCTGCACCAGATAACCGCATATATGATCAGGATCAGGAAAATGATCCCATCAATCTTATAGATCAAAAGCCTTGTTGTCGGATCTCCGTCTATATTCCAGATCATAAAAGCCGTGCCGATTATCGATATAAGCGGTATCACCGGGCCCATGGGAACCTTAAAGGTCCTCGGAGCCTTTGGAAGGCGGTGTCTGAACACCAGGACATTGATATCCGCAATTATGTATGACACCATCCAGAATACGATCGCCACGGTGATCATAAATGCCAGCGAGTCGCTTGATGACAATCCTGTCGCATTTACGACTGCCATGATCCCGCCGATAACAAGGATTCCCACATAATAGGCACCTCTTTTATTTTTTCGTGTGAAAAATTCCGGCATCAGATTTATCTTGGCCATGCCGGCACACATATATCCGAAAAAGCTGATGGCCGAATTAACCGTGCTTATAACCGCAAATACAGAGACCAAAATCATCCAGTAGCTGCCAACCGTACCAAGCAGGGCATTTCCATATAAAATATGGGGCGATGCCGAAGCGCCCAGCTCGTCCCAGGCCACATACCTGCCCATTCCGATAACCACAAGGATCTGCATAATAAGGATTATGAGAAGACTCATCACCATGCCCAGGGGAATATTTCTTCTGGCATTCTTAACCTGTGTTGCAATAGGTATTACAAATTCCGACCCTATAAATAAGAAAAATGCCATTCCCAAAAGGCCAAAGGATTCCGTTATGGATCCTGTAATGTTCATTGGCTGTGACACCGTCTCACCCACACCGGCACCGCACATACCGATGACACCCATGATCACCAGGGAGACGATCAGGCCATAAGCCACAAAATCCTGGATCTTCGCAAACATATCGACTCCAAGAAGGTTGGCGATCACCAGTATCACTATCATCCCAATACACCACACACTTGAGGGGATTCCCGTATCAAACACGGTGTTTATGGCATTTCCAAACATCGCACATTCGATGGATCCGGCAATTGCCTGGCACACTAAATATCCGCCCACCATGGTGACTATGGTTACGAAAGGGCCCATGCCCGCCAGCGTATATTGCGCAAGGCCACCTGTTAAGTTCGGCATAACCGCGTTAAGCTCCGCCAGGCATAAGGCCGTGCATATATTTATAAAACAGGCTATTATCATCGGGATAATAAAGCCCACGCCAAGGGTTCCGGCTCCCTGCCCTAAGGACATCAGACAGCTGGTGGCCACGATAAGTCCCACGCCTGTAGCTATAACACTTGGTAGTCCCAATTTTTTATCATTCATACTTGTCATTCCTTATATTTCCGGTCTTCCGGCTGCCTCTTCCTGGCGGCCTTCCGGCAAAATCACACACCCAAAAGCTACTTAAGTGCATCCATTCCCTCTTCACCGGTACGGACTCTTATCACGTTACCTACGGGAGAAATAAATATCTTTCCGTCTCCAATATGGCCGGTGTAAAGTTCCTTCTTGATCGTCTCTATTACCTTATCCACTATCTCATCCTCTACTACAACCATGATGAGCTGCTTAGGCAAAAGTTCCATCTCCTTATTGGTCTCGGCTTCATATTCAAGTGTTCCCTTCTGAACTCCGCATCCGATTGCCTGGATAACAGTCATTCCGGTAACTCCCAGCTTTGACAATGCCTTCTTAAGCGAGCTTAACTTGTTCATTGATGTGACGACCTCAATCTTTGTAAATCTCATCTTTTTCCTCCTTTTTCACTAAAAAAGCGCCTGATAAAAATCAGACGCCTTTGCCTATTTATTATTAATTTATTAATTATTTTTGTCTATTCCGTAACTATTTATGATTATCCGCTTACCACATCATAAATATAATACTGCATTAAGTTCCTTCATTGTATAAAACAGAACTCTGCATTGTTTTGCCGGAATAAATATTATGATGTTTCAGCTGATTCATAGGGTACCAGGGCTTTCTGAATGTAGCCCTTTTCCCTCACAAGATTTAAATACTTCTTTGGGGTTATTCCCGCATATTTTGAAAAATCACGAATAAACTGGGACTGATCATAATATCCAAGCTCAACTGCCGCATCCGTCATTTTATCCGGAGCACCGTAATTTAAGAATTCAAGTGCCCTCTGAAACTGAATGATCTTGCAGAAGACCTTGGGGGAAAATCCCATTTCCTCTATAAATACCCGGTTTATATATCTTGCGGAATATCCTGTTCTCTCCTGAAGTTCTGCAATCTTGATCTTGCCATCGGATTCATATACCATGCTTTTGACCGAATTGACCAGTTCACGTTTTCCAAAGGGCTTTTCCTTCTTTTTCTCCGCCTTTGTATAGGCTTCCAAAAATACTCTGATCCTCTGGTAAAAATCAGTCTCCTTGGCAATTTGACCGATCCAGTCACCGTCTCCCTTAACTACTCTTTCAAGCTCCACCTGCTTATTGAAGGCCTCACGCATTCTTATGTTTATTATTTCAGGCAGGATACCCGGCATGAATCTAACACCGAAGAATTCCCTGTTTTTGGAGCCGACCTCTTCCACATAGGACACGGAGGTACCACGTACATAGGCTTCCATCGTTCCGTCATGGTATTCAAAGACAATGTCCATGCATCCGTCGGGAACGATCTTCACCAAGTCATTGTCTCCCGACCTGTAGGTATAAAAGTGTGAGATACCCTGACGCAGATAGATTTCCTGATGGAAATCTTCTGCATCAAGTACAAAATACGGTTGTGTGGGGCGTAACTTATCCTTTTTCCATTCCATAGAGTATTTATCCGTACTAAATCTTCGCCTTAAATCTGTCATACCGCAGTTCACTAATATCAACTGTTGTCTTCCCGGTCAGGATCAGTTCCGCCATCTGGCTGGCAGCACCCGGCGCTATTCCAAAGCCATGTCCTGTAAAGCCGCATGCTAAAATAAGTCCCGGAACCTCCGGCACCTTTCCGAGAACAGGCACACCGTCGGCACATCTGTCCATCCAGCCTGCCCAGGTTCTTACGATCTTGGCATCTGAAAGTGAAGGAAAATATCTCATGATTCCTCTGCAGATGCAGGATGCTGTCATTGATGATGATATAGGTGTTCCATTATCCTTATAAAAGGGTTCCAGGCCTGAAGATCCACCAAAAACAAAGGATCCGTGCTTTGACTGATGTCCGTAGAAATCAGCCTCTGCAGTTCCAAGCATCTGATCAAACATATGGGGCTCAGCCTCTGTTACCAGACATTCAAGGAGTGATTTCTGAAGAGGAATGTCGATCCCCACTGTTGCTGCAATCTCTCTTGAATCATAGCCTGCTGCCAGAACTACGGTTTCCGCTTCGAACTCATCACCTGATGCGCAGATGACTTTGCGCAAAGCGCCCTTGATCTTTTTAAGCTCTGTTACACGCTCGCCTGTTATGAAGTTAACTCCCAGACGCCTTGCGGCCTTATAGTATCCAAGGGTTGTGGTCAGGGGATTTGCATGACCATCCGTAGGGCACCAGCTTGCGCAGGTCACTTCATCTGACAGGTAAGGGTTGATACGACGAACCTCATCACCGTCGATCATCCGTACATCCAAACCAACCTTCACTGCACGTTCCGTCAGTCCCTCAAGGATCTGTTTATGCTTGTCGTTCTTGCCCAGGCGCAGGTTGCCATCCTGATGATACTCGCAGTCAACATCCAGCTCCTCTGACAGCGTTGGCCAGTAATGCTTTATTCCGTACATAACAAGGGGCAGTTCCCTTGGATCTCTTCCTGACTGTCTTACACCACCGCCGTTTCTTGAGGACCCGCCGTTTCCTATGTGGTCGGAGCCCTCAAGGCATATGACTTTGGCTCCGCCCTTGGCAAGATAGTAGCTTATGGCGTTTCCTATGATTCCGCCACCGATGACAATTACTTCCGCAGTTTTAGTCATGTCACTCGCCCTCCTTATCTGCTGCCTCGTTGGCAAAAATTCTCATTTCAATGGGTCTCATGGGGACACGGGAGGTTGCCGGTTCAAGCTCCGCCGGAGAAATTCCCAGTTCTCTTGCAACAATGCCCTTAACAAGCTTTGCACAGGTCTGGCCCTGGCATAAACCCATTCCGGTCCTTAAGTATCTTCTTATTTCAGTAAGTGTCCACATACCGTCGTGTACGGCCCTGCGGATCTCGCCCTTTGTTATCTCCTCGCAGCGGCAGATGAGCATATCATCATCCTCTGCGGGAACAAAATCACCTATATCTCTTGATCTGTCATTTACAGTGTTCATATATATCCTCCTAAAATGCCTTGAAAAATCTCGCCTTCATTGCATATTCCTTAGGCACCCGCATTGTGAGCAGATGGGTCTTATCAAAGGCCTTGGTTGATTTTACGGATACTACCTCTGCATCACATATGGGTTCACCCTTACGGGATAAGCCCTTACCCTTTGTTCCGGTTTCGGGCAGAGGCAGGAATTCGTATGGAAGCGTCACTGTAGCAGTTCCGTCTCCGCAGTCCTCATCCACAAGGAAAATCGCCTGTCCTGAACAGCTTGCAACGCACATGCCGCAGTTTATGCACTCTCCATCGGGTACAACGATTGGAAGGGAGGTTATATTTTCCCCAATGGAAATACACTTTTTCGGACAGGCATCCTGGCAGGGATTGCAGGGAATGTTCTGGGTGCACTCGATCACCGGATGGATTCCCTTTTTGTGGGTCACTCCGGGATATCTCTCTATTTCATCATCCGCAACATATCCCTTTGTAAGGAGATTCTGTGAAATGTCGATTCCTTCATCTGTCTTTTCAATGGCTTTTCCGCGATTTTTCGGAGCAAACATGCCCTGGCGCAGGCCATCAAGAGCCATATCAAGGGATTTAAGGTTTTCATCAAGCTCGTCTTTTTCGATATATCCTAAATATTCAGCCGCAACTATTCCCGCCATGCGGCCTTCTATCATTGCTGAGGAAGCCTCTTCTATTCCCGAAACATCACCGGCCACGAATACTCCCGGAAGGGAGGTTCTGCCGTATTCATCACAGATGGGAACCTGACCGCCGCGTTTCGGATTGTCCTCCATCTTAGCCCCTGCCATCTTAAGAAGCTGTGACATGGGTGATAGGCCAACCGCAAGACATATGGTATCAACATCAAAATGCTTCTCTGTTCCGGGGATGAACTTAAATGAGGAATCAACCTCCGCAATGGTCACGCCTGTAACCTTTTCATCGCCCTCTGCCTTAACTATTGTATGGGACAGGTAGAAGGGAACACCGGTACGTGCAACCTTGGCAGCATGCACACCATAGCCTCCGACCCTGGGAGCCGCATCAACAAGTGCCACCACTTCGCATCCGCACTGCATAAGCTGAAAGGATACAACCAGTCCCACATTTCCCGAGCCCAGCATGAGGATTTTATTTCCCGGCTTAACACCATGGAGGTTCATCATTGTCTGGGCAGCTCCGGCGCCTATAACTCCCGGAAGTGTCCACCCAGGGAAAGTCACCATGTTTTCAGCTGCGCCTGTTGCGATTATTATGGAATCGCCCTTACAGTGAATGATTTCTTCTCCGATCTTCACTGTAACCTCGCGGTCCTGGTACATTCCGATAACAGTTGCATTAAGCACAACCTTTACACCGGCTGCATCTGCTTCATCAAGGAGCTGCTGTCCTATAACAAAGCCCCGAACCTTTGCCCTATGTTCCTTTGACCCGAAAAATTTATGTATCTGCTTAAACAGCTGTCCGCCCGGCTTTTCATTTTCGTCAAATACAACTACATCAAGTCCTCTCTTTGCGGCCTCTATTGCAGCTGATAGTCCGGAAGGGCCGGCGCCCACCACTATAAGATCATATCGTTTCATAATTTTCTCCTTTTGATACCTGGGGAGGTCGGTTACTGATCATTTTTATGTCAACCTCATGTGCCCTCAAAAGCAATCACTCCCGTCACGCCATTTCCTACTGCTTCTCAAAGGGCTTATCGCTTACCCCAAACTGAGTCTTGACAATCATCCCCTCTTTTAATGGTGTTATGCATGTCCTGACATTCGGCACACCGTCCACGACCATTACACAGTCGGTGCATCTTCCTATCGCACAAAATATACCTCTGGGCTTATGCTCCTTCTTTGTGTATCTGTGTACCATTACTCCTGCGGCCTTAAGTGCAGCTGCGATAGGCTCCCCCTCAAAGCCTTCATATTCCTTACCGTCAAAGGAGAATTTCACCGGTCTGCCCTTTTCAAGCTCACCGAGTATGGGATGTTCCTTGATCCTTTTATCCATAATGCCTCTTCCTTTCCATATGCAACCTTGTTATGCCGCAAAGAGCTGTCCCCGCTGACATAACGGCACATTTTAAAATAAAAAAACGCCCGAGCCTTTCGGCTCAGACGTCTTTGTCTTATTTATACAATGGATTGTATGATTTTACACTCTATATAAATTGTAAAAATCGGAACTGAATATTGTCCATACCTTTTAATAAAAATGATCGGTAACCCCCGTCCCCGGCGATCATTTTATGTAAACAAGCTATTACAGCTGGAATACAGCAACGGAAGCGCTTAAATCGTTCTTGGTCTGCTCCATCTCCGCTGACATACCGTTGACCATTTCGCAGTCCGAAGCCACCTGTGTACAGGTTGCGGAAACCTCCTGGGCGGAAGCTCCAAGCTCCTCGGAAATAGCCGACAGGGTTGAGGTTGCATCCGTAAGCTCGTTCTTGATATTATCAAGTCCAACCGACATCTCCTGAATGGCATTTATGCTGATAAGGCTTTCCTCAACTGCGGATGAAAGTGTTGCAAACTTGTTCTGGGTATCCATAACAGATTCCTGCTCAGCCTCTATGATATCTGATACTCTCTTGGCTGATGAAACGGTCATATTTGAAATATCCATAACGCTGCTTACTATCTCACCTATCTCATTAGCGGAATCGGCACTGCTGTCTGCAAGCTTTCTGATCTCCTCAGCAACAACCGCAAAACCTCTGCCTGCCTCACCTGCTCTTGCCGCCTCAATCGATGCATTTAAGGATAAGAGATTTGTCTGGGAGGAAATCTCAGTGATCATCTGAACGCACTCTCCGATCCTTGCAACCGCATCATTGGTCTCGTTGATCTTCTCAGTGATATCGTTAACGGCCTCAACACTTAGGTTGCTGGAGTTCATGACATTCTCCATACTTGCCGCTGCTTCCCTGTTGATCGAATCGATCTGGGAGGAAGCTTCCTTAAGAGAATCGATACTGTCAGAGATTGACTCGATGGCATTTCCCATATCGATTGATTTTTCCGAAAGGATCTGGGCTGACTCCGCTACCTGCTGTGAGGTATCGGCAACCTCTCCTACAGCTGAATTGATGTTGTTGATACCGTCTGTTGATCTGCCAACGCCTCCGGTAACATCCATAATATTACCTGAAAGGAGTGATGCCGAACTGTTAACCTTGCTGATTGCATTAGTAAGGGAATCCTTAAGTGCAACCGCAGCTCTTGACATCTCTGCGATTTCGTCCTTACCATCAACCACATCCGGCTCAAAGGACAGGTTATTGCCTGCAAGCTCTGTAAGTGTTGCATTTACCTTCTTGATACCATTGATGATTGAAGCCAGAACCCAAAGTATAAGAGCTCCGACGACAACAATGATTACTACAACAACTATTATGGTAAGGGTAATGGTTCTCTTTCTTGATGCCGCCAGTTCATTGAGCTCTCTTGTGGCATACTGGTCCATTACATCCTCCATGGCATTTAAGCAGTCACGTGACTGGGAAAAGAGCACCTTGCCCTCATCATCACTGTCACAGTTATACCACGCCTCGGAATAGCTTGAGAACTGCTCTGAAAGTTGCTTCATGGTCATTCCGGAATACTCTGAATTCTCGGCTGACTTGCCGTTTTCCGCAAGAAGCGAATCAAGCGTATCCTTATTATATATCTGTTCATCACCTGATATAGCCGCAACCGCAGTTGAAACCCTGTCGCATACCTGCTGATAATTCTCATCGAGATCTGCGAGCTGCTCATCGGGATCCTCATTAGGCTGGCTCATAAGAATGGCAGCCACATAGGCCTGATAAAAGTCACGATCCGCATTGATGAGGTTTGTGCTGGCAGCGTAGAGCTCATCATACAGCACCTCCTCAGTCTCACTGGCCGTGCTGTTGATGTTCGTTATCATCGAAATCAGAAGCGCCACGATCAGCGCGGCAACGGGAACCAGCAGAATAATGAATTTGGGCAGAACTTTAATGTTTTTCATACTCATTCTCCTTACAACTTGAATTTATACCCACACAAAAAATTATCTCACCATACGGAGCAAAATTCAACATTTACATCATTGATCATGTCGATTTTCACCGTAAAAACACTCAGCGCATGTCAGTTTACATAACTTGCCTCAACATGAATTCCATTGCTTCTTCAGCAGTCATTTCCCCTTTGATATAGGCATCAACACTGTAGACCACAACATCGGCAAATATTTCCTGCTCCATAAGCTCTGACTTTTTACTCATTACATCAATCTCATAATCCAGCATGATCTTTGCCCTGTAGGCAAGAGTGTTAAGTTCTCCCGCTTCCATGAGGGCCATCTCAGCTGACTTACTGGCCGGAATTCCCTTATCGCTCCCCTGAAGGATTGCATTCTCACTGCTGTTTAACAGATATTCGACTAAAAGGGCAGCCTCTTTCGGATGGGACGTATTCACACTTATGCCAAGGAGCATTGAGGGCTTGACATACCGTCCTGACTTTGAGGATTTCCCGGATTCCAAAGCTTTGTCCGCTGCAAGATAATTCCCAAGTGCTGCCTTTCCACCGGCCTTTTCCATTCTTTTTTCATTTGTTCCCACGGCGCTTGTCCAGCACACAATCCCCGCAGCCCTTCCATCCTCAAGCATTGATTCCGAAAAATCGGCAGGCAGGCATATGGCACCGGCCTCGTAGAGGGATTTGTAAAATTCAACGGCCTCCATCAGGGCCTTTTTATCGGGGTTTAGCACCTCATTTCCCAAATAAAGATCCCGCCCCGTCATCTGCTCATAGTATCCGCTCATAAGGGATATGGCCTGATACTTATCCATTATTAAGGGATATACTCCGTCCTCCTTCATGACGCTGGCTGCCCGGAAAATATCGCTCCAGGTTTCGGGAACTTCAAGTCCATAGGATTTATAAAGGCTGCTGTTATACATAAATGTCGCCGTATTTAAGGATACGGGAATGCCATTAAGTTTTCCCCCGGACATTCCGTAGCTTAAACATTCATCGGAAAATTCGGACAGGTCAATGATATCCGATAATTCCTTAAGATCATAAAAGCCCTGACCGTCAGGGGAGTATCTCCCCAGCCAGTTATAATTCATCTGTATCACATCGGCTTCATCCCCCTCTGCCATGAGTTCATCCATATTGTCCTGATGGCTCTTCCACGCTTCGCACTCGATCTTAACGGTTATATCAGGATAAAGCTTCATAAAATTGCTTATGGATCTGACCGTATATTCTTCCCTGTCATCATTTCCCCAGAGTGAGTAGCGGATCGTGACCTTTTCATCACCCGAGGCCGTTTTTTCATCATCCGGCATCTCACCAGGTAAGGATTCATCTTTTTTTGTCACCTGATTTTTATCTGCATTTTTATCGCCGCACCCCGCAAGGGATATACACAGTACCGTTGCCATTATAAGAGAGAGTATTCTTTTATATTTAAGCTTAAGCATTTTCGATACCTCCCTTCATTTTTGCTGTTATCTCGGCTATTTTCTCCTGATCAAGGCTAAATGCCGCATCCTTAAGGCAGGCCATATCCTCCATAAGCCCTTCGGGAAAGTCATACGCTGATAGTTCCTCAACAGCCTTATCAACAGCATCAAAATCAAACTCTTCACTTCCTGCGGCTGCTTTATCAAGAAGTGCAAGGCAGGCTGTCTTATTAAGTGTTTTTCCGGGCTTATCTGTCACAATATTGTATTTAAGCTTAAGGTGCTCTGCCGTTTCATCAAGGTGCTTAAGAAGAGCAGGTGTCTTTTCATTTATTTCTTCAAAATCCCCTGCATCTCCGGACTCCTCTAAATGACGGGCTTCCTCGGAAAGTTCCAAGTCTCCTGCCATCCGTGCCGTGCTCTTTAAGGCATGCACCTTTATCGTGTAGTTTTCAATATCTCCCGCCATCTGAAGGTCTGCTATTTCCTTATGCATTATATGAGCTGATTCAGCGAATTTCCTTGCAACCTGCTCAAGGATCTCATCCTCATAGCCGGCAGAAGATTTATCCTCCGGCTTATCATCACCTGCGCCATCCTGCTTCTCATAAGAGGCTTTTTCTTCTTCAGTATCAAGCAGAGCTTTAGGAAGATGCTTAAGTATTGTCTTCTCAAGGGTTTCACCCTCAACCGGCTTCTTAACGATATCCGCAAAGCCCTCTGATTTGTAAAACTCTTCCATATCCTGGGCTGTGTTAGCCGTTACCGCAATGATGGGAGTTTCCTTATTAAGTCCCTCTTCTTTTATCATATGAAGGGCCTGCACCCCGTCCACATGGGGCATTCTGTGATCCATGAGTATGAGATCATATTCATTCTCTCTGCACATATCCACGGCTTCCTGCCCTCCGGATGCAAGGGTCAGCTTAACATGAGTGCGCTTTAGGAGCTCTTTAAGGACCATTCTGTTGATATCGTTATCATCAACACCTAAGATTCTTGCTCTTCCTGCTGTAAACAGCGCCTCATTTTTATTTTTCTTAACATTGACCGTCTCGGTCGCAGGATCAAAATTCCCAATGGGATTGGCGTCGATCACGTGCTGCTTTATCTTAAAGGAGAAGACAGAGCCCTCTCCGAAGGTGCTCTCAACCTCCAGCTTTGAATCCATCATCCCCAGGTATTTACTGACTATGGAAAGTCCCAGGCCAGTTCCCTCTATATTGCTGGTCGCCTTCTGATTAACTCTTTCGAAGGCCCGGGTAAGGGAACCGATATCCTCGGGTTTTATGCCCATTCCGGTATCCTCAACCGCAACTCTCAGCAATATATCGCCATCGGATGATTTTTCCTGCGAAGCGATAACCTTAACGCTTCCCTCTGCAGTATACTTGACCGCATTGGTCAAAAGATTGATTATTATCTGCTTTATCCTTACTGCATCTCCGTACAGGATTGTTGGAATATCCGGATCAATGTCAAATTCAACCGATAAATCCTTATCCCTTGCCCTTCCTATGATCATGTCATAGGTCTCGGTCAGCATTCCTTTTATCTCATAGTTATCCTCCACAAGTTCCATCTTACCTGCCTCAATTTTTGAAAAATCGAGGATATCATTGACTATGCCAAGAAGGTTCTTGGATGAGGTTTCGATCTTGGATGCATACTCCCCTACTTTATCATTGGGCTCCGAACGGAGGATCATTTCGTTAAGTCCTATGATGGCGTTTATGGGGGTACGTATCTCATGTGACATGTTGGATAAAAAGTCTGATTTTGCCCTGTTGGCATTATCAGCCTCATTC
>R03__coassemble_1282_pt1 | contig 11984 bp, 7 predicted proteins | sample R03__metabat2_high_PE_019 | metagenome-assembled genome bin R03
TTAGTCGAGTCGCATGGCATAATCACTTAGATATTAATTTCACGGTTGCGGATTTTCCGCAGCCGTGTTTTAATTTATGCATGACATTTCTTAATATTTTCTTTATCATTTCCATGGCAGTCATATCTGCTTATGATATCCGCAAAAACATAATACCGAACTATATACTGTTTTTGGATCTTGCTGCCTGGCTTATAGTTAACATAACTTATAAACCGTCGGCAAAATCACTTCTCGTTCCATTATTATCCACCCTGCTTCTTATACTCCTCCTTCTCCTTATAACTCACCTTGCCGGGAAAATCACACACGGTGCGGCTTTGGGTGGGGGAGACATTAAACTTACAGGAATAATGGGCTTATACTTAGGCTTCTGGAATACCCTCTATGGGGTTCTGATCGCCGGAGTTATCTTCCTTGTTTATGTGCTGATTGGAAAAATAAAAACGGCTGAAAAAGAGGCCCGGAAGTCACCCCATGAAAGTAAAAAGGAAAAATCCCGCATTTACCCCTTCGGACCGGCCCTGTGCCTGGGTGCCTTGACTATACTCATACTGTCCCTTTTAAAAGTGAATTATCCATGAAAAATATGTGAAGGCAGTTGATTTTTACGAAGGTTTTGACGATAATAGGAATGTAAATACAGGACATGATGCGCTTTTATGACTTTGGGAACCATGGATGTGAACCGTGTCATATGGTCGGCGATAGCAGGGATGCGAAAGGAGAATAACATGTCATCATCAATATTTAATGTAAGCAGTTCATCATCAGATTATTCAAGCTTGTTTTCAAGCCTGTCAACCAGCTCTTCAAGCTCTTCCGATTCAACAAGCAGTCTTTACACTGACTGGGCGGCACTTAAGAACGGAAGCTATGCTAAGCTTGCCAAGGCTTATTACAGTAAACAGGATTCCGATACGGTTGATTCCGATGAGGCAAAATTAACCATCAAGGCCAATACCGAACTTAAATCCGATGCAACAGATGTTAAGTCATCAATTTCTTCTCTTCAGTCATCAAGCCTGTATGAGAAGAAGACCACCACAGATGAGGATGGCAATACCACAACGGATTATGATTACGACAAGATCATAAGTGCCCTTAAGAGCTTTGCTGAGAGCTACAACAGTGTTATAGATGCTGCTGATGATTCCGATAATACGGGAATCTTAAGAAATGCGGCTGCAATGACTACTGCAACCGCAGCCAATCAGAATCTTTTATCCTCAATCGGAATTGAGATCGGAGAGGATAACAAGCTTACCGTTAACGAGGATACGGTGAGGGAGGCCAATATTTCGGATATTAAGTCCTTGTTCCAGGGCGGCGGTTCCTATGGCAGCCAGATCGAGAGCAGCTCTTCGGAACTTATCAATAAGATAAATGCCGAGAATAACAAGCTTTCAGGGTACACTTCATCCGGAACGTATTCTTCAACTACGGCAACCGGAAGCCTTTACGACGGAACATATTAATCGGTTAAATTTTTCTTAAGAAGCATCCACAAAAGTGGGTGCTTTTTTATTGTTCACATTTTTTTAGTGTGATATACTGATTTAGTATGTAAACTTGCGCTTATTTTACCCTGAAAGGGGTTTTAAAATAGGCATGAGTGAATGATTTTACCATAATAAAGCGGATAAGGAAGGAGGTAAGCTGTGAAAGCAGTCATAGATAAGCTGTCGGAAGGCATTTTCGAATTTAATAACGACAAGCTGTCATTTTCAGTGCCCAAGCTTGAAAAATCAATGCCGCAGGGCGAGCTCTGCACCGGCTCTTTTGAACTGTATTCACAGAATGCCACCGAATTCCATGCATATATACACACATCGAGCATGCGTCTTGTTATCAGAAATGATGAGGTGACCTCTTCACGAGAGACGATCCAGTACGTTTTTGATACCACGGGACTTGAGAGTGGCGATGTTATTAAGGGAGATGTGCAGGTCGTATCCGATCTTGGGGAATATTATCTGCCCTTTGCCTTTTCCATTTCCTATGGTGTTATCGAGAGTTCCCTTGGCTCCGTACGTAATCTTTTCCATTTTGCCAACCAGGCACAGGCTAACTGGAACGAGGCAGTGGAGCTATTCTATTCCGACACCTTTGCCCAGATATTTGACGGCAATGACCGTGTGCACCGGGGAAGGTATCGTGGATTCTCACATAAAAAGGGAGATCAGCAGGCAGTTGATGATTTCCTGGTTGCCGTTAACAAAAAACGTCCCATTACCCTGGACGTTGATAAGTCATCCTTTGAATTCAACGAGGTTACGGAAACCTTAAGATGCGATGTGCAGCTCCATAAATCTTCCTGGGGCAATGTGAGCATTGACGTAACCGCTGATGCATCATTCATACAGCTTTCGAAGGAACATTTAACAGCAAGTGATTTTGTGGGGAACACCCATAATCTGGTGTTCTTCATTATTGACGAGAAGCTTCATGAAGGCCGTAACTTCGGCAGGATCACGGCTAAATGTGCCGGCGGAGAGGTAAGCATAACGATCCTTGCCCGCCAGAGGGCAAGGGTTAACGCCATAAGGATAGAAAGGCGGGAGAAGAGGAACCTTGTTGGGGGACTCGTCAGAAAATACATTGACTTCAGAATGAAGAAGATCAATGTAAATACCTGGGTCAGGGAGTCCATGAAAATAGTGGAAAGAATGAATGCCCTTGACGAGAAGAATCCTGTCTCGAGGCTCTACCAGTCACAACTCCTTTTAACCCAGAAACGTGATAACGAGGCAAAATGGATCCTCGATCATGTTGAAAAGGAAATGGACATTACCGGCCATTCTCAGGAGGCCTATGCGTATTACCTCTATTTAAGGTCCCTCCTTGCAAGGGATGAGAGCCAGTCCGATATGATCGCCGAAAAGCTTCGGGGAATGTTTAATGAAAATCCCGGTTCGGTTGCCATATTATGGACTCTTCTGTATCTGGATGTTGACTTATCCTCAAACTCATCCCACAGGATTGAAGTCATAGAGAAGATGTTTGAACTGGGCAAAAAATCACCCATCTTATATATTGAGGCTTATAACTACTATGCGGCCAATCCCTCAAGACTTAATAAGCTCAGTGATTTTGAAGTGCAGGTTCTCTATTTTGCCATAAAGCAGGGAAGACTTGATGAGGAAGTGTCAAATCAGCTGGTATATCTTGCCAGCCGTCAGAGAAGCATAAACGGCCTTTTATACAGACTTCTGGACATCTGCTACACAATGCATCCCTCAACGGATCTTGTGGAGGTGATCTGTACCCTTCTTATAAAAAGCGGAATAGCGGATAAGAAATATTTCAAGTGGTTTGAGAGGGGCATAAATGCCCAGCTGCGTATAACCAAGCTTTACGAATATTATATGTACACCCTTCCCGAGGACTACAAGGGAGAGATCCCGAAGGCGGTCTACATGTACTTTAACTTCAGGAACGAGATGGATTATCACCGCATGGCATTTTTATATGCCCGCCTGGTGGATATAAGGAAGTCAGAGCCTGAGCTTTTTGAGACCTATCGGGAAAATATCCAGATCTTTGCCATGGAGCAGATCGAGAGAGAACATATAGACGGTAATCTGGCCAGGATAATTGAAGCAGTCATCGATATTGATCTTATAAGACCTTCAATGGCACCTCATCTTGCGAAGATCCTGTTTGCCTGTGAGGTAAAGGTCCCTTCGGAATCCTATACCAAGGTCATCCTTATCCAGGACCAGTTCGAGAAGGAACTTGAATATCCTGTGGAGGGCGGATATGCATACCCGCTTATATACTCAACCAGCAGTATTTTGTTCTATGAGGACAATAAGGGCAGACGCTATCAGGTTCCGGATGAAAATGTGAAAAAGCTGCTGAACGAAGGGGTGTACCTGCCGGCAATAAGGAATTACGTTGCGGATAATGTGTATTTTTCCCTGTATCTGTGCGAAGGCAGGAAGCATTACATTTCCGTTGATGATAAAAATGTTGAGTTCTGCCGCGAACTGGCGGATTCCAAGGAGGTAAGTGAGGATTATAAGCGGGAGATAAGGATGTCTCTTCTTCACTACTACTATGATAACGACCAGATATCAACCATGGATGATTTCCTCATACATCTTGATATCAAGGTTTTAAAGGAGAAGGACAGGGCCGATATTGTTCAGTTCTATGTACTGCGTGGAATGTATGAACAGGCCTACCAGATCGTCAGCATCTACGGCTGTGAGGAGGTATCTCCCAACGTATGTGTGCGCATCTGCAATCACATGATCAATCAGAAGGATTTTCTTCCGGACACCATGCTGATCAAGCTGTGCTACCATGCCTTTAAGCTTGGAAAATATGACGAAACAACCCTTAACTATCTGGTGGAGAATTTTGACGGCCTGACTAAGGAACTCAGGAACATCTGGAAGGCAGCCAAGGACTTTGACGCATCCTGCTACCACCTTATGGAAAAACTGATCATCCAGATGCTGTTTACAAGGACGACCGTTGGAGAGAAGGAGGAGATTTTTGAGGAGTATGTGGAGAGCGGATCCTCAACAAAGGTGGAGCTTGCATATCTTTCCTTCAGCGCATATGAGTATTTTGTCAATGAGAGACTGACGGATGAGCGGGTATTTTCCCATATTGTCCATAACTACAGACTGGGTGAGGAGATTAATGATGCCTGTCGTCTGGCACTCCTTAAATATTATGCGGAGGAAGAAAAACAGTATTCCGCAAGGATAAAGGAAATGCTCCAGGGATTCATAATCGATTTCCTGCACCGGAATGTTTATTTCAGATTTTTTGCGGAGTATCAGTCCATCGTTCCCGAGCTGTACGAGTATGCGGACAAGACGGTGATCGAATACAGAACCTCACCTGACAGCCGTGTGACTTTGCACTACGTGCTTGCAGACGAAACAAATGACGAGGACGAGTACCACACGGAGGACATGCGGAACCTGTTCGGGGGTGTATTCTCAAGGGAGTTCATTTTATTCTTCGGAGAAAATCTCCAGTACTATATTACCGAGGAAAGAGCCGGCAAGCAGATGCTGACTGAAAGTGACACGGTTTCAGTTTCAGATACAAAGCTGAACCAGGTGGAATCCCGCTACAGCATGCTGAATGATATGGTGGTTTCCAAGGCCGTTAAGGATGATGACACCCTTATGAAGCTTATGGAGGAATATGTTGAGGCGGATTCCTTCGCAAGAAAGGTATTTAAGCTAAGATAATGAAATCAAAGTACGTGCTAGGCTATGATCTGAATGACAAGATGTCCCAGATCAGCTACTTTGAACTTAATAGTGATATTCCCGAGACCATTGCCGCAGACGATGGTGACGAGCGGCTGGGGATCCCCACAGTGCTTGCCAAACGCCACGGTGTCAGCCAGTGGGACTATGGGCAGGCGGCCAGGAAGGCAGCACGCCTTGGTGAGTCAACCCTTGTGGGGCAGCTTTTATCCTTCGCATCGGCAGGGGCAAAAGTGGAGCTTGACGGAGAGGGATATGATGCTGCGGAGCTTTTGACCTTGTTCGTGAAACGATCCCTGAATCTGTTGTCCATGATAATGACTCCGGATCAGGTGGAGTGCATGATCTTTACCCTTGATTCCCTTGAAGGGAAAATCGTTGATGTTGTTGAGAAGATCGCATGCTCACTTCCAATACCAAGGGAGAGGATAGTAATCCAGACCTATGAGGAGAGCATTTATTATTATATGCTGCATCAGTCCCAGGAACTTTGGGATTTCGAGGTGTCGGTTTTTGACTATTCCACGTCCTATCTTAAGGCCTACGGCCTGTGGATGAACAGGCATACCGAGCCGGTGGTGTCCTTTGTTGACAAGACGGAATTCGTTGACATCAAGGAGCCTGATATATTTATGGAAGAGGAGCCCTCCCAGGAAAAGAAGGAGAGGCTGGATGAGCTGTTTTTAACCACCGCACATGACTACTTTGCTGGACGTACTGTGGGAACGGTATTCCTGCTGGGCGAGGGCTTTGAGGGCGGCTGGTGTGATAAGACCCTTAAATATATGTGCATGGGTAAGAGAGTTTTCCAGGGGCGGAACCTGTATTCCAAGGGGGCCTGTTATTGCGGAAGGGACAAGCTTAAGCCCTGCGAGCTCAACAAGCAGTATGTATTTTTGGGACCTGATAAGCTTAAGTTCAATCTGGGCATCCGGATGATGGTTGCGGGGAAGGATGAATATCTGGCAATCGCCGATGCGGGAGAGAACTGGTATGATTCCGGCGCGGAATATGAGTTCCAGCTGGGAGGGGAGAATAAGGTCGACCTTTTGATAACTCCCCTTGACGGCAAGAGCCCGGAGCACATCGTGATCGAGCTTGACGGTCTGCCTGACAGACCTAAGAGAGCGTCAAGGATGAAGCTGAGGGTTGAGTTTGAATCAGAGGTAAGACTTAAGATATGTGTAGAGGATATGGGCTTTGGAGAGTTCTATCCGGCTACCGGCATGAAATGGGAAAAGATCATTGAAATGGTCTAGGCATTAGGAGATTATGGCAGATCTGTATCTGAGCATTGGCGCTCTTTCCACAACTCCATATTATTTATCAGGTCTGGGAGTAAATATTTACTCCATGGACGAACTGTGCTTCTATCTGGTAAGGGATTCCTATATCCTGGATTCCGATCTTGTTGATGATAAGCTGTGCGACTACATTGAGGAGCAGATGGAGCTTCCCTCAATCGCAGATAAGCTAAGAGAACTTATTGAAAACAACGCTCCCGTGGGAGAAATGGTAACAACCATCCTTGAGAGGACCGGTTACTGCAGTGAAGATGAGATCAAAAAGATCAGACAGATCCTTGTGGACAATGCATCGCTGAGCTTTTCGGCTAAGAGAAAGCTTCGAGGGGACAATCTGGTACGGGCAGGCAAGTATGCAAGAGCCATTGAAGAGTATCAGTATGTGTTAAAGAGCATGGATCCCAAGGATGACCCGGAGCTTGCAAGCTCCATACTCCATAACATCGGCTCGGCCTATGCCCAGATGTTTTTATTTGATAAGGTGGCCGATTACTACAGGAGAGCCTATGAGCTTGACGGCAACAAGGAAAGCCTGACCATGTATCTGGCGGCAACCAGGATGCGCATGAAGCATGAAGAGTTTGAGCGTATGGTTGTAAGATGCGGGTATGATGAGAAGATCATAATTGATGCCCAGAAGAGACTGGCAATGGCGGAAAATTCAGAGCTTGAAAGCAGTTATGAGGGCGATGTCAGAAAGATGCTTAGGCTAAGAGATGACGGCAGGATTTCAGAAGCAGAGCTTTTAAGCGACGATATAATAGATAAGTGGAAGCAGGACTACAGGAGATCTGTGGATGCGGGATATCTGTAGGACTTGATGACTTTTTAAATTGTGGGATGAAACTGCCGGCCTGACCGGCTTTGGTTGATAATATGAATGTTTTTACCTGGATCAAGGAAAAATTAGGCTTCGGAGAGTATGATTTTGACGACATAGAGATTGATTTTGACGGAAGTGACAATACCGAATCTTTGGTGGAGGCACTTGCGCGGTCGTCAAAAAAAAGACGCAATATCAATGTCCATGACACTGGGTCCAGAAGTCAGTATGTAAGAGATATCTGCGAGATGATGTCGTCAACCTCCGCAGATGTTGATAAGCAGAAGGAGGAGTATCAGCAGGTTTTATCAAAGCTTGCGGATCTGGATGAGATAGACTCCCTTCCTCTTGCGGATAAAACCCTGGTCATATCCAAGGCAAGAAAGATAGTTAAGATTGAGGATGAAGAGGAGACCTATGTCCGGCCCCAGCGTAAGATAACCGAGAGTCAGTACCGCAAAATGGAACAGCTTGAGGAGGAGATCCCCGACATTTTGAAAAAAATGAAGGAGGATGAGGACTACCAGATGGTGGTAAGGCGGGACTTGAACCTCTTGGAAGGCGAAAAGGGGGCACTTGCCTATCAGAGGAAGGAAGATAGGAAACGCTTAAACAGCGCCAAAAACTGGGCACTCATTGCAGTTATCGCAGGATTTTTGACAGCCATACTGATCCTTGTTTTAAATAAGAGCATGCGGATAAAGGCGGATGTGGGAGTCTCAATCGTGGCGGCGGTATTTGCGCTGGCCCTTACCGGGATTTTTGTGTCCTTTAATAACGCCCAGCAGGGTATTGCCAGGGCCAACAGGAAGCTTAATAAGACTATATCACTTCAGAACACGGTGAAGGTCAAGTATGTGAATATAACAAATGTCCTTGATTACAACTACTCAAAGTACGGCGTGCTCAACTCCCACGAGCTGGGATACATGTGGGAGAAGTTCCAGGAGGAGAAGGCCGCAAGGCTCCACGACTCGGATGTTGCGGACAGGCTGGATACCTGCAGGAGGGAACTTTACACGCTTTTAAAACACTATCATATCAATGATCCGGCTAATATCATATACCAGCCCAGGATACTTACGGATTCGAGAGTTTTGGAGGATACAAGGCGGGAGCTTAACGTGATGAGGCAGCGCCTGAGGAAGGGCATTGATTTCGAGGTATATAACCTTGAAAATGCCAAGGCGGAGCTGTCGGACCTTGTTAAACAGTATCCCCAGTACGGCCCTGAGATAATGGGCATTGCAGAAGAATATGACGGATAAACTTGTTTCCCTGGTATTGGCAGGATTACCTACGTGCTTTTAATGTGGGCGGAGTTCTGGCGTTATGCGCAATACAGTTCCTCACCTACAACCAGGGGGTATTTGTCGACCATCTTGCTCAGACCGCTTATTTTTAATCATGATTGGTATGATAAACAGATCATGTATTTTGGCAAAGGACTAGACTGTTTATTGCATAATAAAAATACCGCAAGACTAACAATTAAATGATTACAGTGTACAATTGCTGTGTTTCTAATGAATCCGGCGGCATAAGGCTACAATTCACCCTTGCCAAATCATCAGCAATCATCTAATATAATTTCAACAAAATCACATCAGGGACTCATCTTCGAACTCAAATCTTATTCATTTCAATGAACGACTCCCTGTAAACAAAACTTTATAAGGGAGGTAATTGCCTATGAGCGAAAAAGACTCGGCAGCGAAGAACTGTTTCGAAGACCCTGTGATCTTTGCAGATGCATGTAACGGCATTCTGTACAAAGGAGAGCAGGTTGTAGATCCTGACGACCTTGAGAAAGCAGAAAACGAATATCTATATTTCGATGGCAATGCAGAAATCAAGACCACAGTCGATGTGGCAAAGAGGTGGAAGAGCAAAGACACCACTATAGCAGTGATCCTGCTGGAGAGTCAGTCCGAAACAGACTACTCAATGGTGCTGCGTAGCATGATTACCCAGACGATTGGGTACTATAAGCAGCTAAAACTTAAAAAATCTGACCACAAGAGAAGCAATGATTTAACCGACTCTGCAGAATTCCTGAGCGGAATTTCAAAAGAGGACAGATTCGAACCGATAATCACTATAGTGATATATCATGGAAGAGACCCCTGGGACGGACCCCGGGACCTGCACGGCCTGTTAAGACTCGATGATAAGCTGAAACCATTTGTCCCAAATATCAGTTTAAATCTGTATGACTACCATGAATATAGTAGTTTTAATGAGTTTAAGACAGAACTGTCATTGGCCTTCGAGGCATTCTCCTGCCAAGAGGATAAGAAACGATTGTTGGAACTGATGCATGAAAAGGGACAGTTGGTCGGAACAGGAATATCGAGATTTATTGCAAAGGTGTTAAACATTAAAAATCTGAGTAAATATACCCGAAAGGATGCCAAAGGAGAGGAGAGAACAATCATGTGTACAGCAATAGAGGAATTGATTGAAGATGGAAGAATTGAGGGACGTACCAAAGGGCGTATTGAGGGACGCACCGAGGGACGCAACGGTTTACTTCAGGGAGCGCTTGCAAATGGCAGTACTCCCGAGCAGATAGCAGCAGTGCTGGGAATTCCCATTCAAGAGATTCTGGATGTTCAGGCACATCTGCCAATATATACATAAATCGCAGGACTCTGAGAAATAAAAAACATGTAAATCCATTGACTTTCCATATATATATATAATTGATGTGTTTGTGGGCATGAGCTTAGGAGATTGCGGCGGGTATGCCCAATACACTGCTTAAGGAAAATATATATATGGAGGTGGAGCAAGTGTTTAAGAAGATTATTTCAAAGTGTGGGGTTGTACTGGCGGTTGCCTTAATGGCCCTTGTATTCGGAGGGACCGGGACCCAGGCTGCAACGCAGATCGGTGCACCTTCAAACATTCAATGGCTTGATAATATGACAGGATTTACCTACACTCCGGCCACAAACGGAACAGGTTATTATTATGCCTGGGTTTGCGATGGGGAGGGTAATGAAATATTTAGTACCCACATCCAACCGGGCCTTGATAGCGAGGGAACGTGCCATTTTATTAATCCGGTTACCAATTGGGCGACCGGGACATATAAGATCAAAATGAGCTCCAATCCGCATGGTACTTCCATGACTCAGAGCGACTGGGTTTGGAGTGATGAAAAAAGTTACACGTCTCCATCCTCACAGCTTTCAAAACCTACCGTAAAGTTAAACGGATATAAGGTTGAGGTTTCAGAACTTGATAGTTGCGGATATGCGATCAGGCTTGAGGGTAAAGACGGGTCATGGTGGATGGTCCGCGATAGAGTACTAACGCATAGCAGCTATACATGGGACTTATCAAGCTATGTACCTGACAGCTGGGAGACGGGAGACTATACCGTAAAGGTTGCAGCGCTCTCCACTAACCTTACAAGTAACCTTGACAGTGAGTGGAGTTCATCAACACTTCCGGGCCAGTCATCAGCGGGAGCAGCAGTTGAAAACCTTATAAGCGGAGCTGATGGAAACTCGGATGCAGTTAAGACTAGTCTTTCATCAAATGAGTCAACCGTAATCAATGCCCTTACAAACAGTGATTCCGCAACGGAAGCAATTAAAGACGCAGAATCAAGCTACAATACAAGCAAGAGTATCACTGTTGCTACACCTGTTGTTGACTCAGAAATATCTTCCAAGATCAACGCAAGTGATGTTTCCATCGTAGGCGCCGGTTTCAATACTCCTGATAATACAACCGTAACTCTTAAGCTGGAGGCACCCGAAGAGGAGATTTCCTATAACACCGAAAGATATACCAATGCCATTCAGGTTAAGATCACACTTGAAGGAGCAACAAATGCATCAACTCGTCTTGCAGTTCCCGTTAAGATCACGATCCCTGTCCCTACAGGACTTGATACAGGCAAGAACATTGTCATCATCCATGTTCACAGCGATGGAACAAGGGAGGAGATAACTCCCAAGCTTTCAGATGGCAAGCTTTCATTTGTAGTAACAAGCTTCAGTGAATTCCTGTTTGCCAATAAGGAAGGCAGCAGCAGTAGCAGCAGTAGCAGCAGCGATGAGGAGACTGTTTTCGTTGACAGGGATACCTTTAAGTCAGAGGTGGCTTCCAAGACAATTTTGGCCGTTAACCCTGCTAACTCTGCGGAGTATATGGACATGAAGGCTCATGCCCTTGATGCAAGGACAACCACAAATCAGGCATTTCTTGCCAACTATTATGCAAAGTCACTTGGCGGAAGTAAGGCTAACGTGGTGATCCATTACGGTGTATACACAAGAAGAGCCCTTAATACGGCTGAGAAGGGCACAAAGAGAACCCTTGTATGGAAGAACCTTTCAGGTACCAAGGCCGGCGCAATATATGCTGTTTGCTATGATATAGACAACAAGGCATATCTGCTCTCCGGTACCGTGGATGCTAACGGTACGGCAACATTTAAGGATTATATATACTCAGAGGCCTGCAATATGACACTCTTTACTGTTGAGTAGGGAAATCATATAAAACGGTCGAGGAAACACAGGGGCAGTCCCGGGACTGCTCCTTTTTTATGCTTGCGGTTATTTTGGGTACATGGTACTATATTGTGGTGTTGTTGTA
>R03__coassemble_1325_pt1 | contig 11744 bp, 7 predicted proteins | sample R03__metabat2_high_PE_019 | metagenome-assembled genome bin R03
TGATCAAAGAGATGGATATGCGTGTCAAGGAAGAATCCTCAAAGAAGGCTAAGGAATATGTGGTTAATGCCATCCAGAGATGCGCGGTTGATCACGTTGCCGAATCGACGATTTCGGTAGTCCAGTTGCCCAGCGATGAGATGAAGGGCCGTATCATAGGCCGTGAGGGTAGGAACATCAGAACGCTTGAAACCATGACAGGTGTTGATCTGATTGTTGATGATACCCCGGAGGCAGTTGTTTTATCTGCTTTTGATCCTATTCGCCGTGAGGTTGCAAGAATCGCTCTTGAGAAGCTGATTGTGGATGGACGTATCCATCCTACCAGAATCGAAGAGATGGTTCAGAAGGCAGAAAAGGAAGTTGAACAGGTTATCAAGGATGCGGGTGAGGCCGCAACACTTGAAACAGGAGTACATGGTGTACATCCCGAGCTTGTTAAGCTTTTAGGCCGTATGAAGTTCAGGACCAGTTATGGTCAGAATGCTCTTAAGCATTCAATAGAGGTATCTCTTCTCTGTGGACTTTTAGCGGCAGAGGTGGGAGTCGATGTCAGGATGGCCAAGCGTGCAGGACTGCTGCATGATATTGGTAAGGCTGTCGACCATGAGCAGGAAGGTACGCATATTCAGCTTGGTGTTGAACTGTGTAAGAAATACAAGGAATCTGCTATTGTTATCAATTCTGTAGAATCTCATCACGGAGATGTAGAGCCTCAGTCCCTGATAGCATGTCTTGTACAGGCAGCAGATGCTATTTCGGCAGCAAGACCCGGTGCACGTCGCGAGACGTTGGAAACATATACAAACAGATTACAACAATTAGAAGATATCACGAACTCCTTTAAGGGAGTTGACAAATCTTTTGCTATTCAGGCAGGCAGAGAGGTTCGTGTAATGGTAGTTCCTGAGCAGGTTAATGATGCAGACATGGTTCTCATGGCCAGAGATATCAGTAAGCAGATTGAAGCTGAACTTGAATATCCCGGTCAGATCAAAGTCTCCATTATCCGCGAAAGTAGAGTTACTGACTACGCAAAGTAGAAATGAAACTATTAGAGTCCGGTTTGAATCAAGCCGGGCTCTTTTTAGATAGTTTTAGGGAGAGGTTTTTACTATGAAATATGATGTTATTATAATCGGCGCAGGCCCGGGAGGTATTTTTTCGGCATATGAGCTTGTAAAAGGAAACGCCGATCTTAAAGTGGCTGTTTTTGAAACAGGCCATGAACTTGCAAAGAGAATTTGTCCTATAGACGGAGATAAGGTTAAAACCTGCATAGGCTGCAAAACCTGTTCTATCATGAGTGGCTTTGGCGGTGCAGGTGCTTTTTCCGATGGTAAATATAATATAACAAATGATTTTGGCGGCACGCTTTATGAACATATCGGAAGAAAGGCTGCCATAGATCTTATGAAGTATGTTGACGATATTAACATGGAGTATGGCGGAGAGGGCACCAAACTCTTTTCAACGGCAGGAACTCATTTTAAGAAGCTTTGCCTCCAGAACAAGCTAAATCTGCTTGACGCTTCCGTGCGTCATTTGGGAACTGACATTAACTATGTTGTTCTTCAGAATATCTATGAGGAATTAAAGGACAAGGTTGAGTTCCATTTTGATGAGCCGGTTGACGATGTGGCAAAACTTGATGATGGCTTTAGGGTTTCCACTAAAAAGGGAGATTTTGAATGTGAAAAATGCATTATTTCCGTTGGACGAAGCGGTAGTAAGTGGATGGAGACTGTTTGCAAGAGCCTTGATATCCCTACCAAGTCCAACCGTGTTGATATAGGTGTCAGGGTTGAACTTCCGGCAGTTATTTTTTCACATCTTACAGATGAACTGTATGAAAGCAAGATCGTATACAGGACGGAGAAGTTTGAGGATAATGTGAGAACCTTCTGTATGAATCCCCACGGAATAGTTGTTAACGAAAATACAAACGGAATAGTTACGGTTAACGGTCACAGCTATGAGGGCAAGGACAAGCAGACAGACAACACGAATTTTGCCCTCCTTGTTGCCAAGCATTTTTCAGAACCCTTTAAGGATTCCAACGGCTATGGTGAGAGTATCGCAAGACTCTCAAACATGTTAGGCGGTGGAGTTATTGTACAGCGTTTCGGTGACCTTATAAGAGGCCGCAGAAGTAATAAAAAGAGAATGGAAGAAAACCTTGTTGAGCCTACACTTGCGGCAACTCCGGGTGATCTTTCCCTTGTACTGCCCAAGCGTATACTTGATGGTATTATCGAGATGATATACGCTCTCGATAAGATTGCACCGGGTACCGCTAATGACGACACCCTTTTATATGGTGTGGAGGTCAAGTTCTATAACATGGAGGTTGATATTGATGAAAATCTTGAATCACCTCATAAGGGACTTTATATAATCGGCGATGGAAGCGGTGTTACCCACTCTTTGTCCCATGCCTCGGCGTCAGGTGTTTATGTGGCACGTCAGATACTTAAGTAATTTGGAACTTTGATTTTATATCGATATTGAAATGCAAAATGACGTATGCGCAGCTTTGGCTATGGGATTTACTTATAATTAGATGTTTCTGCGCTTACGATCAATTAAAACATTTACATGGCACATTATGATACAGATGACTATGACTACGATGCAGCTGAAGAGTTAAGACGTCGTAAGGCCAGAGCCAGACGAAAAGCGGAAATGCGCAGGAAAAAGAAGCGCCGTTTTTATATAAGGGTAGCACTGCGCCTTGCACTTTATGTTCTTATACTTGTAGCCATCATAACAGGCATAGTTCTCGGAATAAAAAAGATAATATCCCTTGTCAGGGAAAACACTGACGATGCAGGTGATAACAAATACCAGGCCCAGACGGAAGAACTAACCGAGGAGGTTCCCACCCAGGTGGTTGATTTTACAGACGTGGAGTCCCATCCGGCAGAGGAAGAGACCTTCATGGGAAGCGAAGGGAAGATATATTCCGCAACAGCCTCAGATGCTGTTACGGGGTTCCCGGAGGGAGTTGCCTCCCAGTACGGGATTTTCATAGATCTTGAGACCGGACTGATCCTGGAACAGCAGGAGCCCAAGACGAAAATGTTTCCGGCATCAATGACCAAGATTTTGACATGTCTTGTCGCTGCGGAACATCTAACTGAAGCCCAGCTTGATGATACCTTCATCATGACCCCTGAGATCAATTATTATGCTTACAAAAATGACTGCAGTACTGTGGGCTTTTCTGATGATGAAGAGGTTACCGTACGTGATCTTTTATACGGCACGATTTTGCCGTCAGGCGGTGATGCAGCGGTTGGACTTGCAACATACATAGCCGGATCCCACGAGGATTTCGTGGTGATGATGAATGAGAAGCTTGAAGAGCTTGGTTTATCGGAAACAACCCACTTTACCAACTGCGTGGGATTATATGATGATGACCATTATTCGACCTGCTATGACATGGCCATGATAATGGAAGCCTGCATGGATAATGAATTGTGTCGCGAGGTCATGCATGCCCACACCTATACGACCAGCTCCACAACCCAGCATCCGGATGGAATCACCGTCTCAAACTGGTTTCTGAGAAGGATAGAGGATCATGTAAGCGGTGGCGAGGTTTATGCGGCTAAAACCGGATTTGTTAATGAGTCCGGTAATTGCGCCGTGAGCTACGGAATAGACTCTTCGGGGCATGAATATATATGCGCTACCGGCAATTCCACAAGCAGCTGGAAGTGCATTAAGGATCATGTCGCAATATATCAGACGGTGTTCCCTACTGAAAGCAGTACTGCTGAGTAAGCATTATCAGTATTTTGTTCGATTTTTAACTATGCAAAAAATATTAATTATGATATAAATATTTTTTGGGTTTTGTCACAAGCACAGTGAGGAGAATATTTTGAAAAAGTATACTGAATTATCAAAGGATGAATTGCTGTCCTTAAAGGACAGCCTTAACAGGGAATATGAGGAGGCCAGGGCCAAGGGGTTATCCCTTGACATGTCCAGAGGAAAGCCAAGGCCATATCAGCTTGACCGGGAGATGGATTTTGCTTCCTGCATGGAAAATGTTACCGATTATAATTCGGAAAATGGGATGGATTGCAGGAATTACGGAGTATTGATGGGCATTCCCGAATGCCGCAGGCTGTTTGCCGACATGATGGAAGTCAAGCCTGAGAACGTATTTATATTCGGCAACTCCAGCCTTAATATAATGTATGACTGCGTTTTAAGATCAATGCAGTTTGGCGTGCTGGGGTCAACACCCTGGTGCAAGCTTGATAAGGTTAAGTGGATCTGCCCTGCTCCGGGATATGACAGACATTTTGCGATTACAGAACAGATGGGAATTGAGATGATAACTGTTCCCATGAAGGCCGACGGCCCTGATATGGATATGATTGAGGAGCTGGTTGCAAGTGACTCTTCAATAAAGGGCATGTGGTGCATTCCCAAGTATTCCAATCCCACAGGTTACACCTGTTCTGATGAGACAGTACGACGCCTTGCAAGCATGAAAACCGCAGCCGAGGATTTCAGGATCTACTGGGATAATGCATATGTAGTGCATGATCTTTATGAGGATAAGTCCGATAAGCTTCTTGAAATACTGGCAGAGTGTGAGAAAGCCGGCAACCCCAACAGAGTGTATGAGTTCTGCTCAACCTCCAAGGTTACCTTCCCCGGCGCAGGTGTTGCTGCCTTTATATCTTCGATTGAGAACCTAGAGGCTGTTAAAAAGTATGTAACAATCCAGACTATCGGCCATGATAAGACCAATCAGCTTAAGCATGTTCACTTCCTTAAGAACAATGCAGGCATTAGAAAACAGATGATGCGTCATGCCTCCATCATGCGTCCTAAGTTCCAAATGGTGGACAGAATGCTGACTGAGGGACTTGATGGCCTGGGAATAGGCAGCTGGACCAAACCCAATGGGGGATATTTTATCTGTTTTGATTCGCTTCCGGGCTGCGCAAAATCAATCGTTTCAAAATGCAAGGAAGCAGGAGTTACCTTAACAGGCGCCGGTGCGACATATCCCTATAAGAAGGATCCTGAGGATAAGAATATCCGTATTGCACCCAGCTATCCATCGGAAGAAGAACTTAAGGCTGCCGCTGAGCTGTTTGTGCTTTGTGTTAAGCTTGTAAGCGTTGAGAAGCTTTTAGAGGCATAGCCTGTAAGGCAAAACACTGACATTTACAATAAGAAAACCTGTGGCTTATCCGCCACAGGTTTTTTCATTTACATAAATTTTTTCATAATTTCTGTTACGTTTCGTGTTTATGTGAACTTTTTTTAAATTGGTTTTTGAGTGATTTTACAAGATGTTGGGCTTGATTTTTGAGGACGGTGCGAAATATTGGGGCTTGACATGAAAACACTGAAAAATGCGATAAAATCAAGGAATTTTTGGATTGATTTTACATAATTTTATGTCTATAATATCAGTTGTAGCGTCTGACTGGGGAGTACGGATGCAACTGTTACAGGAAGGATAATTTTATACATGGAACAGGAAATTCAAGGCTTCATAACATATTTACATAATGTTAAGAAGAAATCCCTAAACACAGAGCTTTCATACAAAAGAGACTTATCTAAGATGACAGAGTTCTTATCCGGAAAGGGTATTAAGAACTTTTCGGAGGTTACGTCCGATGTTCTTGGTGAGTATGTTACATATCTTAATGACAATGGTTTTGCAGCAGCTACGGTTTCGAGATCTGTTGCATCCATGAAGGCACTTTTTCATTATCTTCTTAATGAGGGCATTATATCCGAGGACCCTTCAAAGCCTCTGCATGCTCCCAAGATTGAGAAAAAACTTCCCGAGATATTAACAACAGAAGAGGTTGTACGCCTCCTTGATCAGCCCAAGGGTGATTCCCCTAAGGAGATCAGGGATAAGGCTATGCTTGAGCTCTTATACGCAACAGGTATCAGAGTATCAGAGCTTATGAACCTGAAAATAGAAGATGTTAATATGCAGATGAGCTATATAAACTGCAAGGATGCCAACAAGGAGAGAATGATTCCCTTTGGTAAGGCTGCCAAGGCTGCACTTTCAAAGTATCTTGAGTCCGGCCGTGATGCCCTTGTGGAGGATAAGACATCTGATATTTTATTCGCGAACTGTTCGGGACAGCAGATGAGCAGACAGGGCTTCTGGAAGCTCATCAAATACTATGCCAAGAAGGCCGGTATCAATTCCGATATCACACCACATACCTTAAGACATTCATTTGCCGCACATCTTGTTGAGAACGGTGCGGATCTTCATGCAGTGCAGGAAATGCTGGGGCACTCTGATATATCAACTACCCAGATTTATGCGGCTCTTAATCATAATAAGATCCGTGAGGTTTATGCAAAGGCACATCCAAGAGGATAACCGTGGAATTAATTTCAATTGCAAAATGGTTAATAATGTGTTTTATGGTCTCATGTCTCATGAGACCTTTTTTGCGTTTGAAAAACTTAAAGCTCTGGGATGGTGGATTTTCCGTAAGCCTGTCTCTTGGCACGGCATTGTCCTTTTTTGTATCCTGGATCATTTCCGCCATAACACCTGCAAAGTTTGACACGGAAACCGCATATGTTTCGCTTTTGGGCCTGTCTGTCATTTCGCTCATACTGACAGGACTAAAAAAGAGGAAAAACATAGCGTCAGATAACATAAATGCATCAGGGAACATGAAAACCCTGCCCATACAGTTCCCTAAAAAAGGACAGAAAATCCAACGGGATACACATGAAAATCGTGAACATAAAAAAAATTTTCTCCTTGGGTTTGCTTTATTTACCGTTCTGTTCCTCATTGCGGTCTGGGTTAAAGGCTTTAAACCGGAAATTTCCAATGACACCGAGAAATTCATGGACTATGGGTTCATGCAGACCATATACAGGCAGAAGAGTGCCATCCCGGAAGATCTGTGGTTTTCGGGGAAGACTCTTAACTACTATTTTCTGGGGCAGTCTGCAGCAGTATATCTATGCCGCCTTGCATTCATCACCCCTGAATACGGCTATAATTTCATGCTCTGTACCATTTTCGCCCTGTCCTTTTGTATGATCCTGTCCATTGTGGATGCCTTTTTAAGAAGCGGATACCTTATGGCAAAATCACATGCCAAGCTTGGGGGAGTAATCGCTGCATCCCTGGCCTGCCTTGGTGGGAACGGACATTACCTCATATTTGGGTTTTTTGCACCCATACTTGAAAAAATTACAGGCAGAACCTTCAGGTACAATGATTACGGATATTTTTTCCCTGATTCGACAACCTATATAGGTATGTATCCGGAAACAATGGATAAGGGAAAACATGAATTTCTTGCCTATACGCTGGTGCTGGGAGATCTCCATGCGCATGCCATAAACGTGATCTTTGTACTTTTACTTATTACCATGCTCCTTGACTATGCCCTGGATGAAAAAAATGTGACTGATCCCGATGAGAGGGTTGCGGAAGAACTTGCAAAAATAAATAACTTAAGTTACTTAATCCTTGATAAAATCAGAGATATCTGCTGCGACTATCGTATTATTGTAATCGGAATCCTTCTTGGACTATACAGGGGAACAAATTACTGGGACTTCCCCATATATTTTATTGTCGCAGGTGCGGTGATACTGTTTACGGATTACAGGAGAGAGGGCATAAGCCTTAGATGCACGATACGAGTTCTTATTAAAGGGGCATACATATTTTTGATGGGTACGATCCTGATCCTGCCGTTTTCGCTTCATTTTGAAAAGATGGCATCGAAAATATGCCTTGCGGAGAACAGATCGCCACTTTATAAGCTGCTCATTCTATGGGGAATACCTGTGGCTTTGTGTCTCATCTTTTTGATACATACTCATGTATTCAGGAGAGGGTTTCATGAGATACCTGAGGATAAAATAACAAAAGTTACCTTATCAGACCTCACTATGCATGCCCTGATACTGTGCGCCATAGGACTGGTGATTTTGCCGGAGGTCATATATGTGAAGGATATTTACGGAGATGAGTATGCAAGATTCAATACAATGTTCAAGCTTACCTATCAGGCCTTCACATTGTTTGCCATATCTATGGGAGTGGCGACCGGTGTGTGGATGGACCGGGGTAAAAAGGTGCTCGGAAGCATAACGTTAGTTATCTCAATTCTACTTTCAACCTATATTTTTGTTGCTGTTTACCAGTTCATGGGTAATGTGTTTATCCCTTCGGAAAGAATAGGCACCTCGGCAGTTGATCCCCTTTATGATGATGCCTCACTTTCAGCTGAAGCTACGGCAATAGGTATAATAAATGCGGATGATTCCGAAAATATACATATAATGGAAAAATACGGAAAAAGCTATTCACCTGACTGCAGGATCTCCGTATTCACAGGCGCCTGCAACGTTGCGGGTTGGGAAGTTCACGAATGGATGTGGAGGAATAACTGGGATATTGTAGCCGAAAGAGAGGGCGAGATAGGATATTTTTACGTCGGAGGTGACAGTGATTACTGTAAGAGTATCATTGATAAATACGACATTGATTACATATTTGCAGGACCAAGGGAGTGGAGCGAATATACGGTGAATGCAGATGGCTTTTCAAAATTCTGTGAGAAGATTCCGGTTTCAGAGGATCTGACCGTTGCGCTTTACAAGGTAATAAAATAACATTAGATATGAAAACCTCATGCAACTAAACTTGCATGAGGTTTTGCATTTTACAGGTTTCGAAATTCGGGAACCCTTTCCTTAAATACGCAGTAGTATTTGAAACCGCAGCTTTTAAGAATTTCAGTGGCTCTTTCGAATTCGTATGCGATATATTCGGGGCTATGGGCATCGGAGCCGCAGGTTATGACTTCTCCCCCTAGTTCTCTGTAACGTTTCAGTATTGCAAGAGAGGGGTTCGGCTCTTTAAGACCTACCTGAAGACCTTTGGTATTTATCTCGATTCCCTTTCCCATATCAAGAAGCTTCTTGAGAATGGCCTCCAAAACATCGGCATATTTTTCATATGTATAATATTTATTCTGGTTTGGACCGTAGCGTACCGCATAGTCAATGTGGCCGTAGACATCGAAACTATTGCAAACCTCCAGATTCTCGAGAATGCTTTCAAAATATTCCCTGTAGGCTTCCTCCTCCGGGCGCCCTGCATAAAATTCGGGATAATATAAATCCTGTCCGTGCGTTAAGTGGGAAGATCCTATGACAAAATCAAAGGGATAGGAACTTACATAATCCGATATTTCGTCTGCTATATGGGGCTGGAGGCCCATTTCAACGCCCCACCTTAAGGTGATTTTGCCTTTAAAGGCGCGGGAAAGTTCTGAGAATTTCTCCCGATATGCCGGGGCATTTAGCGTGAACATGTCTTTGGGAGTATCCGCGCTTACAGGGTAGTCCATGTCCATGTGCTCGGTAAAGCACAGGGTGTCAAGTCCTAAAGTGATTGCTCTTTTTATCATGTCCGCCATTGGCGCATCGGAGTCTCCCGAAAATGATGTATGTGTATGGTAATCTGCTGTAATCATAGGTATATAAAATCAAAAAATGTGCAAAAAATCAACTGATTTTGCTTGATTTTCCGTCAAAAAAACGACTTGTATTTATTCTGATGTTTGTGTAAAATAGTGAGTGCTGGTTCTAAGGCGCTCATTTGGCGCTTCAGTATATTAAAACATTTTATATGGAGGAATTTAAAATGGCAGTAAAAGTAGCAATTAACGGTTTTGGTCGTATCGGTCGTCTTGCATTCAGACAGATGTTTGGTGCTGAGGGATACGAAGTAGTAGCAATCAACGATTTAACATCTCCTAAGATGCTTGCACACCTTCTTAAGTATGACTCATCACAGGGTACATACGCTAAGGCTGCAACAGTTTCAGCTGGTGAGGATACAATCACTGTTGATGGTAAGACTCTTAAGATCTACAAAGAGCCCGATGCAAACAACTGCCCTTGGGGCGAGCTTGGTGTTGATGTAGTACTTGAGTGCTCAGGTTTCTATACATCAAAGGAAAAGGCTCAGGCTCATATCAATGCCGGTGCTAAGAAGGTTGTTATTTCAGCTCCTGCTGGAAATGATCTTCCTACAATCGTTTACAACGTTAACCACACAACACTTACAAAGGATGACAAGATCATCTCAGCTGCATCATGTACAACAAACTGTTTAGCTCCCATGGCTAAGGCTCTTAATGATCTTGCTGGTATCAAGTCAGGTATCATGTCAACAATCCATGCTTACACAGGCGATCAGATGATCCTTGATGGTCCTCAGAGAAAGGGCGATCTTCGTCGTTCACGTGCAGGTGCTGTTAACATCGTTCCTAACTCAACAGGCGCTGCTAAGGCAATCGGCCTTGTTATCCCTGAACTTAACGGCAAGCTCATCGGTTCAGCTCAGCGTGTTCCTACCCCTACAGGTTCAACAACAATCCTTGTTGCTACAGTAGAGAAGTCAGTTACCAAGGAAGAAATCAACGCAGCTATGAAGGCAGCAGCTACAGAGTCCTTCGGTTACAACGAGGAAGAAATCGTATCTTCTGATATCGTTGGATCAACATATGGTTCAATCTTTGATGCTACACAGACAATGGTTGGCCAGGATAACCTTGTACAGGTTGTTTCATGGTATGATAACGAGAACTCTTACACATCACAGATGGTTCGTACAATCAAGTACTTCGCAGAGCTCGGCTAATTCAACCGCATTTTCGGAGGGTCACGGAAGTGGCCCTCTTTTTTTATCCGTCACCCCAAAATGATCCCCGGGGACGGAGGTTACCGATCATTTTTATGTAAACTTAATGTTCATAAAATTCATTTAGCGTATTTCCTTTGCACATAAGTTTTGATATAATATTTATCGTTGCGAAAGCATATTCTGTAGCAATGCGCAAGCTACAGAAAATATTAATTTAAGGAGGACATATCAATGTCATTAAACAAAAAGTCAGTTGACGATTTTAACGCAGCTGGAAAAAGAGTCCTTGTAAGATGTGACTTTAACGTACCCTTAAAGGACGGCGTTATCACAGACGACACACGTATCAAGGCAGCACTTCCCACGATCAACAAGCTTATCGGCGATGGCGCTAAGGTTATCCTTTGCTCACACCTGGGCAAGGTTAAGGAAGGCCCTAACGAGAAGGAGTCACTTGCTCCCGTTGCCAAGGCACTTTCAGAGAAACTGGGCAAGGAAGTCGTTTTCGTATCAGATTACAATGTAACAGGCGAGGCTGCTACAAAGGCAGTTGAAGCTATGAAGAACGGCGATGTAGTACTTCTTCAGAATACACGTTTCCGCGGTAAGGAAGAGACCAAGCCCCAGGATGCCGGTGAAGCATTTGCAAAAGAGCTTGCTGATCTTGCTGATGATTATGTATGCGATGCTTTCGGTTCAGCTCACAGAGCACACGCTTCAGTAGCAGTTGTTACCAAGTACATCACTGCAAAAGGCGGTACAAACGCAGTTGGTTACCTTATGCAGAAGGAGATCGATTTCCTCGGCAACGCCGTTGAGAATCCTGTTCGTCCTTTCGTTGCTATCCTCGGCGGCGCTAAGGTTGCTGACAAGCTTAACGTTATCAATAACCTTCTTGAGAAGTGCGATACTCTTATCATCGGTGGCGGTATGGCATTCACATTCTTAAAGGCTCAGGGTTATGAGATCGGTAACTCACTCGTAGATGATGAGAAGCTTGATTACTGTAAGGAAATGATGGCTAAGGCTGAGAAGCTTG
>R03__coassemble_1355_pt1 | contig 11570 bp, 8 predicted proteins | sample R03__metabat2_high_PE_019 | metagenome-assembled genome bin R03
CCTACAAAACATACGATTACGCTGTGGGGTGGGTATACATTACAAAAGTTTCTTCTAAAAAAACCCACTGGAGAGGTTGTGGCCCTTCCGGTGGGTATTTTCTTCCTTGATTTTTTGGTCTCTTACCTACTAAACATACGGTTACACTGTGTAATAGGTAGTTACCAGGGATTTTTTGGATCCGGGTCCGTGGGATCCCATCCGCTTTTTGCATCATTTACATCTATCTTAGCCCGCTCAGGCTTTCCTAGGGGTCCCGGATCCGATGCGTCCTCATATACCGTAACCTTTGTTCCCTGCTTGACGTTATCGTAGATCCATTTTGCATCCTCTACGCAGAGCCGCACGCATCCAAGTGATGCCGGCTGCCCTAAAAGGTTATACTGATCCGCCTCCAGAGTCGACGGATCCTCCCTAACATAAGGAACCGAGTGGAACAAAATATGTTTGTTAAACCTCACCGCGTACTGGGCCCAGGTGTTATCAACCATCAGTCTCCAGGTATATCTTTCCTGCACCTTGAAGGTTCCCTTTGGCGTTGCATGCCCCGCTCTTCCGCAGGAGCAGGCCATAGCCTTTATGGGGATCTCCTCACCGTTTTCGCCCACCATGTATATGGTCACGCAGTTTTGTGCGGTATTAACATATATGGACAGCTCCGGCTTCACATTCTTAACCTCTCCTGCAAGATCGTATGCATACACCTTCATCTGCCCTGCCGGCAAAATCATCAGCCCATAAATGCAGGCCCCCATTAAAACTGTAATAAGCGCAAGTCTTATTTTTCTTAAAATCTTCTCAAACTTCATTTTTATCCCGTAACTAAAGGGGCCATAACTCCCGGCCCCTTCAAAATATATCAAGCTTTAAATTATAACTTAAAACTATGCCTCGTAAGCCATCTTGAAAATATCAAGGATTTCATTATATCCAAGTTCCATGTAACCTGCAAGGGTTCTTGTTTTTCCTCTTGAGCACCTGTCGGCCAGGACTTCAAGATCTTCTTCCTTAACTCCTAAGTCCTTAAGGTTCGTGTGCATACCAATCGACTCGTAATAAAGCTCTTGGGAATCAATTGCTTCCTCAATTGTCTTTTCGGGGTTCTCATAGTCAATATCTATGTTCCAAACCTCGTGAGCATACTGAAGCCAGCGGTTAATATTGGCAGGATATACGTATCTGGCCCAGCTGCTCCAGATTGCTGCAAGACCATCGCCATGGGCAACCTGGGGATACATTCCCGATACCTCATGTTCAAACTGATGGACCGTAAGCTGGAAGGCTCTTCCACACTGTGTCAGGCCATTGTGCGCAAGGGATGAAGCCCACATCATGTTGGCTCTTGCATCATAATCCTCCGGATCGTTAAGGCAGTCGATTCCGGCCTTCATAACACTCTTTATAACCGCAATGGCAATGGAATCGGTAAGATACGTGTTCTCACCGGGCATGAAAAATCTCTCTATGGTATGCATTGCAATATCAACAGCGCCGCAGGCTGTCTGAAATTCATTAACAGTGAAGGTAAGCTCCGGATTCTCAATTGCAAAGTTCATTCTGTTGCAGGGGCTGCCATAGCCTCTCTTATCCTCATGCTCTGTATCGGTGATAACGCAGGAATTGGACATTTCAGAGCCTGCTGCCGACAGGGTCAGTATTGCTCCTTTGGGAAGTGTCTTCTTGGGAGATGCCTTTCCCAGGGAAAAATCCCACACGTCCACGTCCGGATTGGCAACACCGTTTGCAATATCCTTAGAGGAGTCAAGAACAGATCCTCCTCCCACCGCAAGGACAAAGTCAACGCCCTCTGCCTGACACAGCTTTATACCCTCTCTTACAAGAGACAGCTCGGGATTGGGCTTAACACCTCCAAGCTCAACATATGCAATTCCTTCATCATTTAAGGCTTTTGTGACCTTATCGATAAGTCCGCTTGCCTTGGCTGATTTTCCACCGTAGTGGATCAGTACCTTTTTGGCATTATAGCCCTTGATGATCCTGCCAACCTCAAGTTCCTGCCCCTTGCCGAAGTAAACCTTGGTGGGGGTATCATAGATAAAATTGTCCATCGTCTTCTCCTTTATGTGGTTTTACTTTTATTTTCTCTCGTCATCAAGCTTTTCAAGAAGGGACAGCAGTTCCTTTATCTCTATTGGCTTTGACAGATACGAGGTGAATCCCTCTTTAAGATACATTTCCTTGGCACCCATGACCGCGTTTGCTGTTAATGCAACTGTAGGTGTCTTCTCATTGATGCAGTTTGGAATCTGTTTCATACGCCTTAAAACTTCCATTCCGTCCATCTCCGGCATCATATGATCAATGAATATCATATCAAAGGGGGTGCTCTCAATCAGCTTAAGGGCATCCGGACCGTTGGTTGAGGTTTCCACCTGGATTCCGGTTTTTCTCAGAAGTCCCTTCACAACCTTAAGGTTCATGACCACATCATCCACCACCAGTATCTTCATATGGCTGAAATCACTGACAATATCCAATGTTGTGGTCACTGAATGTTTCGGATATTCTGAAATAGGCTTTGGATTCGTTATCCTTGACTCCACTACCACAGTAAATACAGAGCCTTCACCGTAGGTGCTCTTAACCTCCATGCTACCGTTCATCATGGCCACAAGGTTATGGGTGATCTTAAGCCCCAGTCCCGTTCCCTCTATTGTTCTGTTCCTTACAAGTTCAAGCCTTGTAAAGGCATCATACAGCTTATCTATATCCTCGCTCTTGATACCTATTCCCGTATCCTCCACGGATATCTTAAGCTTCATAAGGATATCGCTTACTCTCTCATGGCTTATCTTCATCTTAACGGATCCGCTCTCCGTATACTTAATGGCATTAGATAAAAGATTCATCATGATCTGCTTAATGCGCATCTCGTCTCCGAAAAGGCCATTGGGAATATCCGGATCGAACTCAACTGCAAAATCAAGCCCCTTTTCTTTTGCCCGAAGGGACATCAGGGCTTCCATGCTGTATATGGTGTCTGAGAGCTTATATTCGGTATTAATGAGTTCCAGCTTACCCGACTCGATCTTGGAAAGATCCAGAATGTCATTGATGATCGATAAAAGTGACTGTCCCGAGCTCTTTATATTGCCCAGATTTTCCCTTATTGAGTCGGAAATACTCTTATCCTGGAGTGCAATATCCGTCATGCCCATGATGCCGTTAAGAGGTGTTCTGATCTCATGAGACATGTTAGCTAAAAAATCACTCTTCGCCCTGTTTGCCTTCTCCGCCTCTTCCCTTGCCTTATCAAGCTCCTTATTGCTGTCATCAAGCTCCGTAAGGGTATTGGTAAGAGCAACATAGTCAGGAGTTTCAAGGGAAAACATAACAACAAAGGACGCTATTGATGCTGCAAAATATGCTAAAAGTGTACTCTGGAAAAACAGGGGCTGCAATAAAAACCCAAAGGTTGTAATAACCGCAAAGGCAATTATCGAAGCAACCTGTCTTTTGGTAAGCTTGCCCTTATTGGCTATCAGTTTATAGATCGAATACAGAATATAACACAGGCTGCTTCCGTAAACCAGCAGGAACAGCGGCCCATGGCCATACACATGATTTTCATCGAAGCTGAACATAAGCCCTGTGAGAGGAGAGGTCAGGCATAAGAGCCAGTAGCACACCATCAAAAGCTCGCATATATTATCACCGGTCTTTCTCTTGTAATCCGGAATCAGCGCATTTACATACTTGATAAGGAGCCATGAAGGCACCGGTGAAAAGCAGAAATATATGGCATTCAGTACATTATTTAAAAGGTCTGGAACACTTGCCGCATATGATATTGTAATTGCCGTGACAATATCAAAAACATCTACAATGAATATTGCCACAACAAGATTCCTGAATATTTTGCTCGATAGGGAATTGGTTGTATAGGAAAGCTTTAAAAAAAGATAGTACAGTATAAGAAATGCCGCTGCCGCAATACTGAAATCTATGTTATAGATCATTTTCACTTCTCCAAAATCAGTGGTGTTTAAGTTCAAAGACCATTTCAGTATACCATATTATTGCCAACCGACCAACAAACACACTGAAAAAAGTGGTATAATCCCTACTATGGATAAAACAAAACAACAATACGAAAAAATGACGCAGACGCCGGTACATAAGCTTGTTATGCGACTGGCAGTTCCCACAATACTCAGCATGCTTGCAACCACCATCTACAATCTGGTGGACACTGCATTCGTTGGAAGGCTGGGAACCTCCGCCTCGGGAGCCGTAGGCGTGGTATTCGGCTTCATGGCCATACTTCAGGCAATTGGCTTTATGTTCGGTCAGGGCGGCGGCAGTATTTTATCCAGGAGGCTGGGGGGAAAGAAACTCGAGGATGCCAGCATAACCGCTTCCACGGGATTTTTCTGCTGTCTCTTTGTATCTATAGTCATAGAAATACTATGCTATATCTTTACAGACCCTTTAATAAGACTTTTAGGCAGCACGGAAACCATTGCTCCCTATGCCAAAATCTATATACGCTTTATACTGGCAGCAACACCGGTAACCATGACAAGTTTTACCCTTAACAACTATTTAAGATATGAGGGCAAGGCAGTCCTTGGTATGATAGGCCTTATCACCGGAGGTGTTCTTAATGTTGCAGGTGATGCCATATTCATGTTCGGGCTTAATATGGGGATTGCCGGTGCGGGACTTTCGACAGCGCTTTCCCAGCTTGTAAGCTTTCTCATACTGCTTACCATGTTTTTAAGAGGCAGGACACAAACCCGTCTGTCCATCAGGCTGGTTAAGCTTAAGGGTGGCCTTGTATGGGATATCATGACAACCGGATTTCCTTCTCTTCTTCGTCAGTCGCTTGGGAGCCTTGGAACCATTACTCTTAATTTTGAAGCGGCAAAGTTTGCTGCCGATGCTGCAGTTGCCGCAATGAGTATTGTAACAAGAGTATCCTTTGGGCTTTTCTCCGTTGCGCTGGGAATCGGTCAGGGCTTTCAGCCCGTTTGTGCCTTTAATTACGGCGCCCAAAAATATAAACGTGTAAGATACGGATACCAGTTCACCGTTCTCCTGTCTGAAGCTGCCATGATATTTTTCTCTGTTCTGGCACTCATCTTCTCCGATGGGATCATTCGGGTATTCCGAGATGATCCTGAGGTTATACAGATAGGTACAAGAGCACTTAAGCTCATGTGTGTTTCTCAGGCATTCCTGCCCATATGTATGGTTACCGAAATGCTCATGCAGTCCACCGGAAGGAAAGGCCCTGCGTCCTTGCTTTCTTCCTTAAGAGGCGGTATTTTGTATATTCCCGCTCTTTTGATTTTGCCTATATTCAGGGGGCTTTACGGCGTCCAGGAAGCGCAGCCCCTTGCTTATATACTGTCGGTACTTCCCGCTGTTTATTTTGCAAGGAAATTCTTTAAAGACATTCCAAAAGAGGATCAATAGGAGGTTCACATGAAAAACGTTACGCTTGGTTCTACCGGTATTACAGTTCCCCAAAACGGCTTCGGCGCCCTTCCCGTGCAGCGGGCCGACTATGACACGGCGGTTGCGATTTTGCGAAGAGCCTATGAAGGTGGTATGACTTTCTTCGATACCGCCAGGGCCTATTCCAATTCAGAGGAAAAGATCGGTCTGGCCTTCGGCGATATGTGGGGAGATATGCGTGATAAAATCTACATTGCCACCAAATCAACTGCCAAAAATCCCGCGCAGCTCCGTGCCGACCTTGAGGAAAGCTTAAGGCTCCTTAAAACCGATCATGTTGACATCTATCAGTTCCACTGTGTCAATCAGGTTTATACTCCCGGTGACGGAACGGGAATGTATGAATGCATGGAGGAATTCAAGGCCGAGGGCAAGATCAGACATATCGGCATCACTACACATAAGATCCAGGTTGCCTTTGATATTGTAAAATCAGGATTATATGAGACACTTCAGTATCCCTTCAGTTATCTTGCTTCCGAGAAGGAAATTCAGCTTGTAAAGGATACAGTCAGCGCAAATATGGGCTTTATAGCCATGAAGGGATTAGCCGGCGGACTTATAAACAATTCCGCAGCTGCTATGGCTTATATGCTTCAATATGATGGTGTGATCCCCATCTGGGGCGTTCAGAAGATGTCAGAGCTTGAAGAATGGCTCTCCTACATGGATAACACTCCTTCCATGACAGCAGAAATTGCTGATTTTATAAAGAAGGAGCAGTCAGAGCTCATGGGTGAGTTCTGCAGAGGCTGTGGTTACTGTATGCCATGTCCCCAGGGCATCATGATCAACCAGTGTGCAAGGATATCCCTTATGGTGCGCCGCGCTCCCTCAGCCTACTGGCTGGGCGAGGAAATGCAGGCCGAGGTCAAGAAGGTTGAAAATTGTACGAACTGCCGCTCCTGCGTATCAAAATGTCCTTACGAACTCAACACGCCGGAGCTTCTTAAGAAAAACTACGAGGACTATCAGAACATTCTCGCCGGCAAGGTAAGTGTGGGCTACGAAAAATGATCGCAAATCAGCTGCAGAGCTTCCGTCATCGGCAATGTAAAGGTTGAAGTTAATACTCTCGGAATCATCACATACTGCTTTACTAGGGATTACGATTATGGAAAAGTACGTAGGAAAATCAGCAAGCAAGGGAACGGCAATAGGAAAAGTGCGGGTGCTTAACACTCATGAAGGATGGGCAGAACGCGTCCAGGTGTCGGATCCGCATAAGGAGTGTGAGCGTGTACAGGAGGCTATCCGGATAGGTCGGGAGCAGCTTAAGGCTCTGTATCAGAAGGCATGCGAAGAGGTCGGCGAGGAGGGTGCGGCTATTTTTGAAGTGCATCAGATGATGATGGAGGATAAGGATTTTACAGATGCCATCTACAACATGATCTGTACGGAAAGTGTCAATGCGGAATATGCCGTTGCATCCACCGGAAGAACCTTTGCCGATAAGTTTGCATCTATGGATGATGAATATTTTTGCGCACGTTCCGCAGATGTTAAGGATGTTTCCGGCAGGCTGGTAAAGATCCTTTCCGGAGAAGATTTCAATCCAAACGGTGGGGATGAAGCGGAAATTGTTGTAGCCTATGATCTCACACCCGGTGAGACTGTCGCCATGGACAAGTCCAAGATTCTTGCATTTGTTACCGTGGGCGGTTCCATTTGGTCCCACACGGCAATCCTCGCCCGCATGATGAATATCCCTGCACTTGTCGGAGTGGATCTTGACCTTAATAAAATGCAAACCGGTACCCAGGCGATCGTGTACGGAAGCAGTGGTTCCTTTATATGCCATCCGAACGATGAGGAAAGTGCAAAAGCCCAAAAGCAGATCCTGCTTGAAAAAGAGCAGAAAGAACTGCTCGAAAGTATGAAAGGTAAGGAGAACATCACCCGCAGCGGCAGGAAGATCAATATTTACGCCAATATCTGCGGAGCAGAAGACTGCGGCTATGTTCTTGAAAATGATGCATCCGGCGTTGGCCTGTTCCGCTCGGAATTCCTGTATCTGGGAAGAAATGATTTTCCCTCGGAAGAGGAGCAGTTTGACGCATACAGAAGCGTAGCGCAGACTCTGGGAGATCGTCCTGTGATCATCCGTACACTGGATATCAGTGCGGATAAGAAGATGGACTATTTTAACCTTGATGAGGAGGAAAATCCGGCTCTTGGGTATCGCGCCATCCGGATCTGTCTTACGCAGCCGGAGATCTTCAAAACCCAGCTACGCTCACTCTTTAGGGCTGCCATTTATGGAAATATTCAGATCATGTATCCCATGATCACAGCCGTCTGGGAAGTAAAGAAGATCAAGGATATCGTGGCGGAGGTGGCTTCTGAGCTGGATGCAGAGGGTATAAAGTATCGTATCCCTTCACAGGGTATTATGATAGAGACACCTGCAGCCGTTATCATGGCAGATGAACTGGCTAAGGAAGTGGATTTTTTCTCTGTGGGAACCAATGACCTGACGCAGTATACGCTGGCTGCCGACCGGCAGAACAACAAACTGGGTGTATTTGCAGACCCGCATCATCCGGCAATTCTGCGCATGCTGAAGATGGTGGTGGACGCTGCCCATGCTAATGGTATCCGGGCCGGTATCTGCGGTGAACTGGGTGGAGACCCCGAGTGGCTTCCGAAATTCATCGAAATGGGAATGGATGAAATCTCCGTATCACCTTCAAGCGTACTGAAGCTGAGGAAAATGATCCGGGAAATGGAATAACTACCCCGCCGAATTATGAATACACATAAAAAGGTCCGGAGAGCTTTAACGCCCTCCGGACCTTCTGGTTTTCATTATAAATCTCAGTTCTTCGACCGATACTGATTAGTAAACATCAGCTGCAAGGCTTCCGTCATCGGCAATGTAAAGGTCAAAGTTAACACTCTCGGGATCATCGCATGCTGCTAAGTCAAGGCCTGCAACATCAAGGACCTCACCGTCAGCGGTCTCGATCTCAATATCCCATGTGTAACCGGGTGTGTAGGTGAATGCAGCGTCCAGAGAATACGCATCGCCTGATGCAAGAGTACTGTCAAGGATGCTGTCGCCCCATTCTTCATAATCGCTGCGGCAGAGATAGATAGCTTCAATATCTGCGTCTGTATCATTGATGATTGCCAGATCCGCTCCTTCAATCTGATCAACAAGCTCATAGCCTTCCATATCATCATCTGCTGATGTGGTCTCTGTTGTTGTGGTGGTCTTGCCGTTCTCTGTTGTGGTTGTTGTAGTGGTTGTGTTGCCGTTCTCATCCGTAACGGACTCTGTCTTGGTAACCTCACAGCCAACAAGTGCGAGCATTGCTACTGTCATCAAACCAACAAGAATCTTTACATACTTTGATTTCATACTAATCCCTCCTAGAATTTTGGTTGCCGGGCCACATATGTAACCACACACGTAGTCTAATTATGTAACCTCATTATGTAACTCTAGCATATTTGCGGCCCCGATTCAATATGAATGTTCCTTTTTTTACACTTTTTTCGCGGTTTTTCGCGGGTTTTTCGCATTTTTTAAGTGCAGGTTATCCGGTATATCGGGGATTTATGCCTTCTGATTATATATACGAAGGAAATGCCGGGAGGGATAATTTTCGGCTTTTCACCTTTTCGAATTAGTCTGGTGCCTATTCGGATTTAGTCCTGTGGTTGTTCTATTCTCGGGATCCTGCCGTAGGTCTCCGCAAGCTTTTTAATGCTGCCTGCAAGCTCTCCGGATAGGAAGTTAGGCTTAAGTCTCCACTGCCAGTTGTTATCTGAAGTTCCGGGACTGTTGATCCTTGCTTCCCTGCCCAGCACCAGATAATCCTGGAGGGGGATTATGCACAGATCCGCCACGGAGCGGTAGGCCTCGCGTATGAAATCCCAAACGAAAGCGCCGTAGTCTGTATTCATGGAGTTTAGATACCTCCTTGCAAAATCACGGTCGCCGTCTCCTATCTCCTCAATCCAGGCACGGGATGGCGTATTATCATGAGTTCCCGTATACACTACGGAATGCTTATCATGCCTGTGGGTCACATAGCAGCTGTCCCAGCTTGTGAAAGCATACTGGAGCACCTTCATGCCCGGGATCTTTGAGTCTTCAACAAGCTTTTGATTTTCCTCTGTGACGGTTCCCAAATCCTCGGCGATCATCTTAAAGTCTGAAAGGTCCCCAAAATTCTTATTAACTGCCTTGAAAAAGTCCATTCCAGGGCCCTTATTCATCTGACCCTTCTCCGCAGTCTCATCGCCGTAGGGCACTGCATAATACTCCGCGAAGCCATGGAAGTGGTCGACCCTTACAACATCAGTAAGTTCGTAGCTCCTTAAAAGGCGCTTCATCCACCAGTCATAGCCCGTTGCCTTCTCACTCTTCCAGTCATATATGGGATTGCCCCACAGCTGCCCCGTTGCGGAAAATGCATCAGGTGCGCAGCCTGCCACATGGGTGGGCATGCCCTTTTTATCAAATAAAAACACCTCTCTGTGCGCCCAGGCATCCACGCCGTCCAGGGACACATAGAAGGGAATGTCGCCGATTATCTTGATGTTTTTGGCAGAAGCATACTCATGAAGTGCGTTCCACTGCTCCTGGAACTTAAACTGGCAGAAAGCATAGAAGGCGATATCATCTTTTAATTCTTCTTTGGCCTGTTTTAGGGTCCCCGCATCACGAAGTCTGTAGGAATCCTCCCAGTTAAGCCAGCTTTCTCCGCCGAATTTATTCTTAAGCGCCATGAACAGGCAGTAGTCATCCAGCCAGAAGCTCTCTTTTTTGGTAAAAGCCGTATATTCAGGTGATTTTGCGCCCTGGCGCTCTGAAAATCGCGCATAAGCGGCTCTGAGCATTAAGAATCTGCTGTTGTACATTGCGCCGTAGTCGACTCTCTCTGCGTTCTGTCCGAAGTCATATCCATTCGCCTCATCCCAGGTAAGCAGGCCCTCCTCTATAAGCTTTTCCGGGGATATGAAGTAGGGATTCCCGGCAAAGGCCGAAAAGGGCTGATAGGGCGAGTCGCCAAAGCCTGTAGGTCCTAGTGGTAATATCTGCCAGTAGCCCTGCCCGGCGCTCTCCAAAAAGTCCACAAACTCATAGGCTTCCCTCGAAAAGCTGCCAATGCCAAACCTTGACGGCAGCGAAAATATCGGAAATAAAATTCCACTCTCTCTCATCTGTTTCTCCTTCTTATTAACATAAAAATGATCGCCGGGGACGGGGGTTACCGATCATCGGTCGACATAAAAGTGATACCCGGGGACGGGGGTTACCGATCATTTTTGCCTTCTCAGTGTGAACCGTCCCCGATAGCATGTATGGTCCTCTCGATGTCCTCGTCGCTGTGCACGGCCGATACGAACATTGCCTCGAACTGGCTGGGCGCAAGGTATATCCCGTTATCCAGCATCCCCCCGAAGTAGTCGGCATAGGCCGCCGTGTCCGATGTTGCAGCGCTTGCAAAATCAACCACCTTCTCCTTGGTGAAGAAGGCCGACAGAAGGGACCCCACACGGTTTACCCGGCATCCCGTTCTCTCAAGGGCTTCCTGAAGCCGCGCACCCTTTTCATCTATCTGCTCATAATACTCCGGATGAGCCTTAAGCTGCGACAGGGTTGCAATGCCCGCTGCCACTGCCACGGGATTACCGGACAGGGTCCCTGCCTGGTACACTGCCCCAAGCGGTGCAACGACCTGCATTATATCCCGCCTGCCTCCATAAGCTGCCATGGGCATTCCGCCGCCCACGATTTTCCCCAGGGTAACAAGGTCCGGCCTTACTCCGTAATATTCTCCCGCGCCGCCATAGGCAATACGGAATCCCGTTATGACCTCGTCGAATATGAGAAGTGCCTTGTTATCATCACACATCTCCCTAAGGCCCTGAAGGAACCCCTCTAAAGGCGGCACCACGCCCATGTTGGCCGCAACCGGCTCCACAACAATGGCCGCGATCTTATCCTTATTGTTATCAAACAGTTCCTTAACAGATGCCAGATTATTGTAATCGGCTAAAAGCGTGTTCTCCGCATAGCCTGCAGGCACGCCTGCGGAATCCGGAATGCTTTCGGTCAGGAGTCCGCTCCC
>R03__coassemble_1397_pt1 | contig 11360 bp, 9 predicted proteins | sample R03__metabat2_high_PE_019 | metagenome-assembled genome bin R03
CTGCGGGAGACGGCAGGATCATAATGGAATTTTCCGGAAAGGAGCTTATTAAGGGCGAGCCGGATGCATCAAGCTTTCCCTCAGGGGGTCTTAGGGCAACCTTTGAGGCAAGAGGCTATACTGCATGGGATCCCACAAGCTATGCTTTTGTCAAGGATGATGTTTTATGCATACCCACTGCATTCTGCTCCTATGGCGGAGAGTCTCTTGATAAGAAGACGCCCCTCCTGCGTTCCATGGAATGCTTAAATGAGCAGGCATTAAGGATACTTAAGCTTTTTGGCAACAAGACGGCAAAGCGAGTTACCTCAACAGTTGGTGCGGAGCAGGAGTATTTTCTTGTGGACCGGGACCTGTATGAGGCAAGACTTGACTTAAAGCTGTGCCGCAGAACCCTGTTTGGAGCTCCGGCTCCAAAGGGAATGGAGCTTGACGACCATTATTTCGGTGCCATCAAGCCCAGAATTTCCGCATTTATGAAGGAACTGGATGAGGAGCTTTGGAAACTGGGAATCCTTGCGAAGACGGAGCACAATGAGGCTGCTCCTGCCCAGCATGAGCTTGCTCCCATTTTTTCAAATACCAATATTGCGACTGACCATAACCAGATCATGATGGAGATCATGAAGAACACGGCGCGTAAGCATGGTATGAGATGTCTTTTGTCCGAGAAGCCCTTTGCAGGTGTTAACGGCTCCGGTAAGCACAATAACTGGTCAATGTCCACAGATACCGGCTCAAACCTTTTAGAGCCTGGAAAATCACCCCAGGATAATGCCCAGTTTTTACTGTTCCTTGCTGCAATGATCAAGGCTGTTGATGAGTATCAGGATCTTTTGAGAATCTGCGTGGCATCAGCGGGAAATGACCACAGACTCGGAGGCAATGAGGCACCTCCTGCGATAATCTCGATTTTCTTAGGTGATGATCTTCAGGCTATTTTGGAGGCCATTGAATCAGGGGAGAATTACAACGGAAGCCTCAATGAGAAGATGAAGATCGGCGTTCATGTCCTGCCTGCATTCCCCAAGGACTCAACAGACAGAAACAGAACCTCGCCCTTTGCCTTTACAGGTAATAAGTTTGAGTTCAGATCCGTTGGTTCGTCCCAGTCAATTGCCGGCGCCAATATTGTTCTTAACACAATAATGGCTGAGGAACTTAAGCAGTTTGCGGATGAACTTGAGAAGCATAAGAGAAACTTTAACGAAGCTTTAAACGAACTCATAAAGAGAACCATTAAGGAGCATAAGAGAATACTCTTTAACGGAGACGGATACTCCAAGGAATGGGAGAAGGAGGCTAAAGAGAGAGGGCTTCTTAACCTGCGCACCACAGTTGACGCGCTTCCTTACTTCCTTGATAAGAAAAATATAAAGCTGTTCACAAGCCACCACATCTTCACAGAGGTCGAGATGAAGAGCCGCTATGAGATACTCCTTGATAACTATATCAAGGTTGTTAACATTGAGGCTCTTACCATGGTTGACATGGCCAGCCGTGAGATACTGCCTGCAGTAAGCAGATATTCGGGAGAGCTTGCGAAGACTCTTGTTGATAAGAAGGCAGTGGGTATCGATATTGAGGATTCGGCTGAAAAAATCGTTGCCGGAAAGCTGAATGAGCTTGAAAAGTCAGCCCTGGAGGCCGTGCTTAAGCTTAAAAAGCTTCTTGATGAGAGTGATATTGCGGATCAGCTTAAGAAGGGTGAGTACTATAGAGATGAGATCATTCCCCAGATGGAAGCGCTCCGCAAGATCTGCGATGAGATGGAAACAATGACGGATTCTTCATACTGGCCCTTCCCCCAGTATGTTGATTTATTGTTTAGGGTGTGATAAAATTCTGAAGTTATTGATGAGGAGGGAGCTCATGAAGCTACGCTTCATTAAATGGTCAACATCAATGAGGAGGATCTCATGAAACTTCGTTTCATTTCGATCGCGGACATTCGTCCGCAACCTCGAAATATGTAACCTCTTACGAAAGCAAGCTTTCGACGAGCTTATACATTTCGAGGTTACCTCCTCATTGTTTTCGCGGATGTGGCGGAATTGGCAGACGCGCTAGATTTAGGTTCTAGTGTCCACGACGTGCAGGTTCAAGTCCTGTCATCCGCATTAAGCGCCAAGGGAAATATCCCTTGGCCTTTTTAAAAATGATCGCCGGGGACGGGGGTTTGCGATCATTTTTTTGCAAGTATGGAATTATGTGATTTTAAATCAGGAGAGAAGAGCATGATACTTGAAAAATTCGAAGGGAAGAATGAAAACATAAGCCTCGCTGTTGATTTTATCAAGTCTTCATTTGAAAAAGAAAAAGCAAAAAAGGAGGATATTACCCGCACAATGCTCCTTGCGGAGGAGATCATCGCTACCATGCTGGAGGGTGAGAATGCTCCGAAGGAATTTGCAGTAAAGATATACAAAAGTTTAACCATACCCACTGTCAGGATTGAGGCGAAGGGGGACTGCCTTGACGCCGAATTCATAAGCTCACAGCTGGGTGATTTTGAGCTTGAGGATATTGATTCTCCCAGCGCTCTGTCCGCTATCAGAAACATGATACTGGGAGCCGGGAAGGAAAAACTTGAGCTGAAAAAGAAAAATGGCCACACCTATGTAAAGATAACAGCCGGTGAGCCTTCAAAGAAGAGGCTGATGGTGACGATATACTCACTCATTCTGGGTATTCTGGCGGGAATCCTGCTAAGGGTGATCCTCCCAACGGCGGCGGAAACGGCACTTGATGGTTATGTTCTATCACCCATAAAGACCATATTCTTAAATCTTCTTAAGATGGTAATGGCACCCCTTATCTTTTTCTCGATTGCTTCCTGCATTGGAACCATTACGGACTTTAGCGAGATCGGAAAAATCGGAGCTAAGATAATGGGCTTTTACATGTTTACTAGCTTTATTGCCATCGGCGTAGGCTTTTTGTGCTATTATGCCTTTGCGAGAGTTGGATTTAATGATTTTGCATATATGGTAACAGGTGCTGTGGCAGAGGAAAGCGCAGGTGTTAATTTTATTGATACGATAATAGCGATTTTCCCAAGCAATTTCTTTGGATCCTTTGTTGACTCGGATACACTTAAGATAATTGTTTTGGCCCTGCTTACAGGCTATGCGACAACGAAGCTTGGAAATAGGAGTCAGAAGGTTGCGGATTTTCTTGATACGGCAAATGAACTGTTTGGCACGATAACCACAGTCATCACAAATTTTGTTTTCATAATGGTTTTTGCCGCAATGTGCTCAATGGCTCTTACAATTGATGTAACATCACTTAAATCCGAGATTTCACTGTTTGTTGCGATTGTAATCGGACTGTTCATGATGATAGCGCTGTACATGCTGCTGTGCGGTTTGTTAGGACATGAAAATCCTTTTGGATTTATGAAGAAGATCCTTCCGGCCTGGCTGAATGCATTCTCATTATCCTCAAGCAGTGCGTCAATGCCCTTTACAATGAAGACCTGCGACACGGCGTTAGGGGTACTTCCGAAGGTGTTCTCATTTTCAATACCCCTTGGTGCCACAATAAACATGGATGGAAGTACAGTAATCTTAACAACTGCCACCCTGTTTTTTGCAAAGGCCTTTGGTGTTACCTTGAGACCCGGGGACATTGCAATACTGATATTTTCCACCATTCTGCTCACAATGGGGGCACCGGGAATACCGGGAGCTTCCCTTATGTGTCAGTCAGTATTGCTTGCTATGTTCAATATACCGATTGAGGCGCTTGCAATTTTCGTAACACTTAATGCGATCCTTGATCCGGTGCTTACCGCAGATAATGTATTGGGAGACATAACCGGAACCTATATTGTTGCAAAGAGATCCGGTAATGTACGTCAAAAAGACCGGTAAATGTTACATTGATATCTTTTCCAAACGTCAATTTTTTTTCCGCAAACTGCATTTTCGGAGTGGTTTAGCCATGTTTTATCGGAGGATTGGATGCGCATTGCCATATGTGATGATATAACTGAAGAACGAAACAAGCTCAAGGATTGTCTGTATCGTATGGAGCAGCAGGAAAATATTGAGCTGTCCTTAGAAGAGTATGGTCGCCCGGAAGGCCTTATTGAGGATGTGAAGGCCGGAGTAAGCTACGATGTTGTATTCCTGGATGTTTTTATGCCCGGATATATTGGGACGGATGTGGCCAGAATCCTTCGCGATCAGGGATATGAGGGCAGTATCATTTTCTGTACCACAAGTGAAGATCACGCTCTTGCAGGCTTCAGGGTGAAAGCAGACGGCTATCTTGTTAAGCCCTATACCTATGAGGACTTCCGCAAGGAGGTATGGCGTCTGGATGAAATGCTTAAGGAAGAGGGCAACTGCATTGAGTTTACTTCCGAAAGGATTGATTATAATATCCCCCTTAAAAATATCATATGCATAGAAACAGAGGGCAAGGGCTGCAGGGTCCATACAAAGCAGGAAAGTTATTTCACATGGAAGAAGATCGGTGATTTTGCAAAAGAAATCAGCGATGAATCCTTCGACCAAATAAGCAGAAGTTATATCATAAACCTCAATCAGATTAAAAAGCTTGAAGATGACGGAGCTATGTTAAATGACGAAACCTTCGCTCCATTCCCTGCAAGGGAAGCTGCTAAGATAAGACAGAGGATCAATGACTATTTCTTTAAGATGACGAGAGGCAGATGATATGTTCAATATCTGGTTTTTCCTAACAGTGCTGCTGGATACACTTCCGGTAACGGCAATCCATTATATGATGTACAATGATAAGCTCCGCTTTCCTTTTGTAAAATCATTGTCCATAACCGCAGTGTTGATTGTCTTGTATGATTTCTTCATCTGCTTTTTGTTTTTTAATAATTACATATCTGTCTCCCAGTCCATGTATTTGAGGATATCCATATTTATCATTTTGCTTTTTTTGAAATTTTATCTTATTCCAAAATATATTTTGCAGAATATCTATATGGTAATGCTGGTCCTGCCCTACGTGGTCATCATAATAGCTCTTTCAGCTATGATCATTTCCAATATCAATATAGAAAATACTCCGCCTTATATGGTCATGACCTTACTGAGAGCAGGCTTTATTGTATTGACCAGCTACCCAGTGTATCTTTTGTGGAACAAGGAGGTCATGCCTGCTCTGGAGATTAAGGATAAGCGTATCTGGTATCTGGCCATAGGAGTACAGTTTTTCTTAAATCTGGGTGTGTGCTCCACACTATCTGCAGACTACGCAGTAAACGGAATCGAAAGGGATAATCTTTTTATCATTCTGATCCTGATGGTTGCCACAATGTTTACCACCGTACTGTTTTTCTACGCAATTAATGTTATAAGATCCAACGTCAGGATGGAGGAATACTCGGAACGCGAAAAGATGCTGCTGCAGCTTCAGGAACAGCAGTATGCGGCCCTAACGGAAAAAATCGAGCAATCAAGGCGTACAAGGCATGATATCCGGCATCACGCTTCCCTTGTGCAGGAACTTTTAGAGGATGGGAAAGTGGAGGAAGCCAAGCGGTATATGGCAGAATACAGCAGTCGTCTTACGGTCTCAAAGATGGGCGTATATTGCGAGAACTATGCCATCAATGCGCTTCTTAATCATTATGTCGAAATGGCAGATGAGGAAAATATAAGGACAGATATAAAATGCGCGGCGTTGGCTGATTTTACAGGAAGTGATACTGACTTAAGTATTGCAATGGGAAATGCCTTCGAAAATGCCATTGAGGCCTGCCGGAAGCTGGAGAATGAAAGGGAGAGATTCATCAGTATTTCGGCCAATGTAATGGCCGGGCAGCTCTACATCACGATAGATAACAGCTATGACGGTAATTCCAAAAAGGAATCCCAGAACTTTTTGTCATCAAAGCGGGGATACAGTTCCATGGGCTTCGGAATGTCCTCGATAGCTTCTGTTGCCAATAAATACGGTGGTCAAATACACATCGATGAGAAGGATAATGTATTTTCACTGTCCATAATGATGAAAATAGGCTGACGACACTGATATTTTGAAGGGTGTTGCATTTATAACCGTGTAAAAAATATCAGGTTTGGGTGTATAATATTCCATTATGAAATTTTTAAAACGCCTGCTGATCTTAATATTTATTTTAATGCTCCTGATCCTGGGGATAATAGGCGCCGGAGCATTAAATCCCGACATATCAAAAAAAATATCCGAGATACTCTATCCCGGAGAGACTCCTGTTACAACTGAAAGCGAAACCGGGGATTCCAAAGAGAGCGGGGAGGATTTTGCCGCAACCGAAGAATCACTTGAAAAACTTTTTGATGATGAGGATTCGGACGCAGAAACTGATGAAGAGGGCAGTGGCGGCATGTCGGAAGATGATGCCGGGGATCTGGATGCGTCCGAAAATGCGGGAATCGAGGCACCGAAATCCGGCTACGAGGCTCCCCCGGAAGAAAATCTTCAGGTTCCCTCGGATGTTGCAGGGAAAACCGGCTATGAAGAGATAACGGATTCAGGACATGAGGCCACCGATCAGGAAGCCAAAAAGATTGAGGACGAGCTATCCTGCGGCGAGACCGGCGATGATCTTGAATTTGACGAGCTGTACTATCCCTATTATTACATGCTTGATGATTCCGGAAAGCATTTGTACCGCCAGATCTGCGCCAATGCCTGTGCCTTGAATGATAAATTCAAGCCCGTTGAAACCTGCACACCCAGTAAGCTTAAAAATGTTTTTGAAGCTGTGATAGGAGATCACCCTGAACTTTTCTGGCTGGATACAGGTTACTCTTCGGTTACAAAGGGCAACGGTCAGGTGGTTGAGATGGACTTAAAGTTCAACCAGACTGCAAATAACATAAATCAGGCCCAGTCAAATTTTGACTCAAATGCCGAGGAGATCCTAAGTGTAGCTGAAGGCTTATCAAGTGATTTTGAAAAGGAAAAATATGTGCACGATGCGCTGGCAGACAGAATAGATTATAACCTTTCGGCTGCAATGAACCAGAGCGCCTACTCCGCCCTTGTTCTTGACTCAACGGTCTGCGCAGGCTACGCAAGAGCCATGCAGTATCTTATGCAGCAGCTGGGGGTTCCCTGCTATTACTGCACAGGCTATGCCGGACAAAATCATGCCTGGAATATCATTAAGCTGGATGATGATTTTTACAACGTGGATGTAACCTGGGATGATTCGGCTGCGGGATGCTATGATTACTTTAACAAGACGGATGCTGAATTTTCCACAACTCATGCAAGACGTAATCTTTCGGTATATCTGCCGGCCTGCAACGGCACAAACTATCAGGTTGAGACAGATCAGGATGCATCGCTTCGGAGCCTTGAGGATGCGGGCTTTACCGATTCCGATGTTTTGTACAGCATGTCCGATTACTACAATGACTGCTATAACAAAATCGTTAATAATAGGATTGGTAATTATTCGTTTCAGAATGTTATCTCCGGGGAGGAACTGTTAAATACCTGGAAACAGGAACACAGCAACAAGACCTACCAGAGCGCATACCTTAATTCCGCTATGGAGGCAATCGGCGCGACAAACTGTCAGATGAGCTTAAGCGCCGAAAAACTGAAGGGGGATAAATATCTCATAACCCATACCGTCAGGATCAATTGATTTTGCAATAAAATCCCATAGAATCGCGGTTTTTCTTGCCATGGTAAATAAATTATAATAAAATGGTAAAGATTCTTTTTGGAGGATGATACATTGAATATTGCTGAAGAATTTACCAGATGTTTCATAAGAGAAGACAGATACATGCTGCTTGTAAGCGGTATCGGGGTAACCATTAAGGTTTCCATAGTAGCAGCGATAATCGGCGTTATACTGGGCTTTTTGATTGCCTTGTGCAATATGTCAAAGAACAAGATCCTAAAGGCAATCGGCGGCGTATATACGGATGTTATCCGGGGAACACCGTCGGTAACCCAGTTGATGATAATCTATTTTGTTATTTTTGCCACGGTCAATCTGCCGAAATGGGTTATTGCTGCAATTGCTTTCGGAATCAATTCGGGTGCCTATGTATCTGAAATCGTAAGAGCCGGAATCCAGTCAATTGATATAGGACAGACTGAGGCGGGAAGGTCACTTGGACTTAATGCAAAACAGACCATGAGCCGCATTATTTTGCCACAGGCCCTTAAAAACATATTCCCGGCACTGTGCAACGAGTTTATCGTGCTTGTTAAGGAAACTGCGATCGTAGGTTATGTAGGACTTATGGATATCCAGAAGGCTGGTGACTTTATAAAGAGTGCAACCTTCTCGGCGTTCATGCCCCTTGTGGGAACCGCCATCATATATTATGTACTTGTTAAGCTGCTGACGCTTTTGCTTGCGAGAATCGAGGCAAGACTTCGTGCGTCAGAGGTTCGTTAGGAGGTTTTTATGATTGAAGTAAAGGGACTTAAGAAGACCTTCGGCGAGCTGGAGGTACTAAAGGGAATAGATGAGCATATAAAACCCGGTGAGGTTGTGTGCGTCATAGGACCGTCAGGCTCGGGTAAGAGTACGTTCCTGCGGTGCTTAAACCGTTTAGAGGAGCCCACAGCCGGAGAGATATATTTAGATGGTGTGCAGGTAAACGCCCCGGATGCTGATATTGATAAGATCAGGGAAAAAATGGGAATGGTATTCCAGCAGTTCAATCTTTTTCCTCATCTTAAGATAATAGAGAATATCACCCTGGCACCTACACTGCTTAAAAAGATGACCAAGGAAGAGGCCAATAAAAGAGCTCTTGAGCTTTTGGACAGAGTCGGTCTTAAGGATAAGGCAGAGAGCTATCCGGCAGCATTATCAGGAGGTCAGAAGCAGAGAGTTGCAATTGCCAGAGCTCTTGCAATGAATCCGGAGGTAATGCTTTTTGACGAGCCTACCTCGGCGCTTGATCCGGAAATGGTAGGCGAGGTTTTGGATGTTATGAAGGACCTTGCAAAATCAGGCATGACAATGGTTATCGTAACCCATGAAATGGGCTTTGCAAGAGAGGTTTCCGACAGGGTCATATTTATTGACGAGGGAATCGTAATGGCTTCAGGTACGCCGGAGGAAATATTCGGTAATCCCACTAATGAGAGAATGAAGGCTTTCTTAGGAAAGGTTTTATAATAAAATTTCAGGAGGAAATATTATGAAGAAATTCACAAAAACAGTAACAGTTGCGCTTATCGCAGCAATGGCAGCCCTTGCAGTTTGCGGCTGTGGCAGCAAGAAGGCAGATGATGTTATTACCTTCGGAACAAACGCCGAGTTCCCGCCCTTTGAGTTTGTGGGAGCAAGCGGTGTTATCGGAGAGTACGATGGTATCGACATGAACATTGCAAAGCAGATTGCCGAGGACAACGGTATGACAGCCGAGATCTCCAACATGGAGTTCGATTCACTTCTTATCGCCCTTCAGAACGGCCAGATTGATGCGGTTATCGCAGGTATGACAGTTACTGACGAGAGAAAGGAATCAGTTAACTTCTCAACACCCTACTATGTGGCAACTCAGGTAATCATTGTTAAGGAAGATTCACCCATCACCTGCGCTGCAGATCTTGCAGACAAGGAAACAGCAGTTGTTCAGGGTTACACAGGCGAGACCTGTATGTCAGAGCTGGGATACAGCTACGAGTCCTTCAAGAAGGGTACAGAGTGCGTAATGGAGCTTGTAAACGGCAAGTGCGATGCAGTTGTTATCGACTCTGCTACAGCCCAGAAGTATGTATCAGATAATGAAGGCCTTAAGATCGTAGAGGACGAAGGAACCTTCGGTTCTGAGGAATATGCAATTGCAGTTGCAAAGGGCAACGATGATCTTCTTAACAAGATCAATGCTTCAATCGAGAAGATGCTTGAGGATGGCACGATTGCAGAACTCGGTGACCAGTATACAAGTGCTGAATAAATCATTTGGAATATAAGAGAAAACACCCCGGGTTTTAAACTCGGGGTGTTTTACTTTGCATACAAATCGCTTAATGTTTTCTGCCGGTGTATACGATCTTTTTGTCACCACATAACGGACAGGTCACCTCCACCTTGCCGTGGTGGCGGGGGATACGAACGTTGCGGTTGCATTTTTTGCATTTAAAGACCTTGTAATCCTTCCGTAGCTGGAACTTGGTCCTAAAAAGCTGGAGTATGCTCCGAAAGCGGTTGTTTTCATATTGTCTTCTTGAGATGTCCTTTGAAAAAAATCTGAAGAGCATCACAACTATAAATATGAAGGAAAGGGAGTTTACAATATAATTCCTTGTAAACATTCCTATGATGTCAAAAAGAAGTCCGATTCCGAAAAGAACCTTTCCCAAATCATCCAGACCGTACCTTCCGTACATAAAGGTCTGCATTCTGTATCTGAACTTATTCCACATAAGGCTACCTCGTTAAAATACTGCCTGTTCTAAAGCTCCTCCCCATTTCCCTGTTCATAAAAATCAAGGGACTGGCCCTGACCCTGAGGAACCTGCTGCTCGTAATAATAGGGCTCCTGGGCAGGATAGGCATTATAATATCTGTAGGAATTGCCTGCAATGCATGCCCGAAGGAACATCTGAAGCAGGAAAAATATTAGGATAAAACGCCAGATTCCGTAAACGCCATGGCGGGCGCGCCTGTATCCGAAAACATCCCTGAACATTTGATAGGGGTCCGTATAGCTGCTATCATCGTAACTGCTGTATCCGCTACTATAGGTTCCCTGGGAGCCGGAGGAACTGCCGGTCTGACTTTGCGCTGTGCGCTGCCATCCCTTGTCAGAGGAGTAGGTGTAGGTGTACGTATAGCCGTTTTGAGAGCTGCCTGCACCTGAAGAGCGGCTGTTGTAGTATTGCTGATATGCATTCTGATACTGATTGCGCTGGCGGCCATAATAATCGTAGCCGGAATAGCGGTTGGCTCTTGCCTGCTCCTGACGGTACTTGGAGGGGTTGTTTATCATGTCATAGGCGACATTTATCTCATTCATTTTCTCTTCGGCCTTAGCATCCCCCGGATTAAGGTCGGGGTGATATTTTTTGGCCAGAGCCCTGTATGCTTTTTTGATTTCTTCAGGACTGGCATCCCTTGAGATGCCAAGCACCTGGTATGGGTCACGAATCATAATATCTCCGATTTTTAAACACGTAATGTAATTTTAATTCTCATTAAAATTAAGTTCAAGGCATTTCACAGAGATTTCAAAAAGTGGGGAAGCTCTTCCTGCCTATGGCAGGGAAAATCAGGAATGTAAAGCACCGGAAGTGAATATGCGGACTGGCAAAATGCACATATTGGGCCCCTCCTTTTTGTTAACTATTCGGTTAGCCATTTTAAATAGAGCAAACGTATAAAATACTGTAAGCGGTAAGCG
>R03__coassemble_1405_pt1 | contig 11297 bp, 9 predicted proteins | sample R03__metabat2_high_PE_019 | metagenome-assembled genome bin R03
AAGAGGCTTTCCGCGGTGCCTGTGAGGGCTTTGTTGAGGCCAGAACAAGGGAAGGTGAAAACCTCAAATGCGATCTTATTGAGAAGCTTGACGGAATGCTTGGATATGTTGCCGAAATCGAGGAGAGAGCTCCCCAGATCATTACCGAATACAAGGCCAAGCTCATGGAGAAGGTCTCAGACCTTATCAAGGATTCCCAGATTGATGAGAGCAGAATATTAGGCGAGGTTACACTTTACGCCGACAAGGTATGTGTTGATGAAGAGATCGTAAGGCTCAAGAGCCACATCACCACCACGAAGAATACCCTTATTGAGGGCGGTAGCGTCGGAAGACGACTTGATTTTATAGCTCAGGAGATGAATCGTGAGGCCAATACAATCTTAAGTAAGGCCAATGATCTCATAACAGCGGATACAGCGATCTCTCTTAAGACCGATATCGAGAAGGTCCGTGAGCAGATCCAGAACATAGAGTGATATGTTGACAACTGTAGGATTTCGAGAGTACGCAGTACGGAGAAATCCGTATATCACGGAGAACAAGTAAGGAGCACACATGTACAACAGAGGCATTTTGCTTGTGGTTTCGGGCTTTGCCGGTTCGGGTAAGGGAACCCTGATGACAGAGCTTACTAAAAGGTATGACAATTATGCACTGTCGGTTTCCGCAACGACAAGAGCTCCGAGGCCGGGAGAAATTGACGGCAAGCACTATTTTTTCGTGACAAAGGAGAAGTTCGAGGAAATGGTGGATAAGGGGGAACTTTTAGAACATGCCTGCTACGTGGGCAACTACTACGGAACCCCCAAGGCTTTTGTTGAAAAACAGCTAAGCGAAGGCAAGGACGTTATTTTGGAGATTGATATCCAGGGCGGCCTGCAGATCAAAAAGCTCATGCCGGATGCATTATTGCTCTTCGTAATGCCTCCCAATGTTCAGGAGATATATAACCGCCTTAAAAAGCGGGGGACTGAGGATGAACCCACGATCCAAAAACGCATGGCAAGAGGCCGCGAGGAAGCGGAGTTACTTAAACAATATGATTTTCTGGTTGTAAACGACGATCTGGAGGAATGCACTAAACGCCTGCATTATACCGTGCAGAACTGCAAGTACTCCATTTCCCGTAATATGGATTTTATATCCGATATACAGCAGCAGTTTGATGACTTTTTAAAGAATCAGGAGGAATAGAAATGTTACATCCATCATACAGCGACCTTATGAATACTGTTAACAGCGAGGTTTCAGAGGGAGAGCATCCCGTAGTAAACAGCCGTTATTCAATCGTTATGGCTACTTCTAAGCGCGCACGCCAGATCGTTGACGGCCGCCCCACGCCTGTAGCTGACGCAAAATCAAAAAAGGCTCTTTCTGTTGCAGTTGAGGAGCTTGAGCACGGCGACATTAAGATCATCGCCGAATAATATTCATGACTAAGTTTCATCTTGTATCTTTAGGATGCGATAAAAATTTAGTGGATTCCGAGTTCATGCTGGGGCTTATGTCTCAGCATGGCTTTGTATTTACGCAGGATGAGGCGGAGGCAGAGGTTATAATTGTCAACACCTGCTCCTTCATACATGATGCCAAGCAGGAGTCAATTGATACCATACTGCGGCTTAACGAGTACAGGGAGGATAAGCTTAAATGCCTCATAATCACAGGGTGCCTTGCCCAGCGTTATGCCAACGAGATCCTGACGGAACTTCCTGAGGTTGATGCCATTTTAGGCGCTTCCGATTACGACAGGATCGTAGAGGTTGCCCGGGATGCACTTTCAAAAGCGCCTTCCGGCAAAGTCACCTGCATCGGAGATGTAAATCGTCTTCCAATGGTCAAGACCGACCGCTTTATAACTACACCCGGACACTACGAATATCTTAAGATAGCAGAGGGATGCAATAAGAGATGTACCTATTGCGCAATCCCGACCTTTAGGGGAAATTATCGCTCCTACCCAATGGAGGAGCTTTTGTCCCAGGCCCAAAAGCTTGCGGATAATGGCGTTAAGGAACTTATTCTGGTGGCTCAGGAGACAACGGTTTACGGAGTTGACCTGTATGGAAAAAAGATGCTACCTGAATTGTTATGTAAACTCAGCGGGATCGATGGCATCCAGTGGATCCGTGTAATGTACGCATACCCTGAGGAGATTACGGATGAATTGATAGATGTTATGTCAGCTAATCCCAAAGTTCTCCATTATCTGGATATGCCTATCCAGCATGGCGCGGACCGTGTCCTTAAGAGAATGGGGCGCCGCACCAATAATGCCGAATTGGTTGACATAATATCAAAGCTTCGTTCCAAGATGCCTGATGTCTGCTTAAGAACAACTCTTATTTCCGGCTTTCCGGGAGAAACCCAGGAGGATTTTGAAGAGCTTTATAATTTTGTCGACGAGACGGAATTTGACAGACTCGGCGTGTTTGCTTATTCCAGGGAAGAGGATACTCCCGCAGCTGATTTTCCAGATCAGGTTCCCGAAGAAGTTAAGCAGCAGCGCTTAGGGGAGCTCATGGAGCTTCAGCAGGAGATAGTTTTTGAAAATAATGAGAAGCTTGTGGGCAGTACATTTGATGCAATCGTTGAAGGCTATCTTCCGGAAGACGATGTCTATGTAACAAGAACCTATCGTGATGCTCCCGATATTGACGGATTTTTGTTTATGTCATCAGAGCGGCAGCACATGACAGGAGATATGGTGCAGGTCCTTGTTACCGGCGCCTACGAATATGATTTAAATGGAGAGGAAATATATGAATCTGCCAAATAAACTTACAATGTTAAGGGTCTTTCTGATCCCCGTTTACCTGATTTTCCAGTTGATTGATTTCTGGCCCGGGTACACTAAGTGGCTGGCCCTGGCGGTCTTTATCATCGCTTCCCTAACGGACATGCTTGATGGTAAGATTGCCCGCAAGTACAATCTCGTAACAAATTTCGGAAAATTCATGGATCCCCTGGCAGATAAGCTTCTTGTCTGCTCGGCCCTTATCTGCTTTACCTATTTGGATCTTTTAAGTCCCTGGGTAGTTATCATCATAATCGCCAGGGAATTCATTATAAGCGGCTTCCGCCTTATCGCTTCGGATAACGGTGTAGTTATCGCAGCCAGCTACTGGGGCAAGTTCAAAACCGTCTCCCAGATCATCATGGTCTGCCTTCTGATCGCCAATATCCAGCATCCCGTCATGCAGACCCTGACCCTTATCTTCATCTGGATCGCAACAATCCTGACGGTAGTGTCGTTAATTGATTATATAGTGAAAAATAAGGATGTTTTAAAGGCGTAAATTAGTAGTCTTGTCGTCTGCCGCAGACGGCGTTGAGAGAGGGAATACCCTAAAATAATCAAGAAAGGATCATCATGAAAGCAGAAATCATCAGTGTCGGAACCGAAATCCTAATGGGCAACATTGTCAACACAAATGCTGCCTACATTGCAGAGCAGCTGGCATTTTTAGGCATTTCCTGCTACTACCAGACAACCATCGGGGACAACCCGGGAAGGCTTGAAGGAGTTATTAAGGAATCCCTGGAAAGATCCGATATGCTCATCTTAACCGGTGGCCTTGGGCCCACAGATGACGACCTTACCAAGGAAATCTGTTCAAAGGCCATGGGAAGGGAACTCCATGAGGATAAAAAGGCCCGCAAGATGCTTGAGGACTTTTTCAAGCTTCGTGAATTTCCCATTACGGAAAATAACTGGAAGCAGGCCATGGTACCTGATGACAGCATCGTCCTTTACAATGATAACGGAACTGCTCCCGGTATCATAATCGAGGATGAAAATAAGGCAATAATCCTTCTGCCGGGACCTCCGGGAGAGATGAAACCCATGTTTGATGAGCAGGTTAAACCCTACCTCATGGCTAGGAACAATACGGCGATCTTCTCAACCATGGTGAAGCTTTGCGGAATCGGAGAGAGCAAGGTTGAGAACGATATTAAGGATCTTATCGAGAGCTCAAACCCCACCGTTGCAACCTACGCCAAGATAGGAGAGGTTCATATAAGGGTTACCGCAATGGCTGAGTCCGAGAAGGAGGCCAAGAAGCTGGTTAAGCCTGTTGTTAAGGAACTTAAGTCACGCTTCGGAGGATTTATCTATTCAACGGATGATGAAGTGACCTTAGAGGAGTCCGTGGTTGAGCTCCTTGAAAAACATAAATTCACTGTGGCAACTGCCGAGTCATGTACAGGCGGTCTGTTATCGGGACGTATCATAAATGTCCCGGGCGCTTCGGAAGTATTCAAGGAAGGTATTGTCACCTATTCGAATAAGGCCAAGAGAAGCAGACTCCTTGTTAAAAAGCCCACGCTTATGAAACATGGCGCAGTATCGGAAGCCTGTGCCAAGGAAATGGTAAAGGGACTTATCGGATACACTAAAGCCGACACCGGCCTTGCAGTTACGGGAATTGCAGGTCCCGATGGCGGAACTGACGATAAACCCGTGGGCCTTGTATACATTGCCTGCTCTGTCGGCGGGAAAATCACTGTTAAGGAGCATCATTTTTCCGGAAACCGGGCCAAAATCCGCGAGAGTGCAGTGGCAGCAGCCCTGACTCTGCTTCGCAGATGCATTTTGGAATACACGTCAGATAAAATGTTTAATTCATAAAATCCTAAGGATCTACGGACATAGTTAAGGTATTAAAGGGTTGGTTATTTAAAACCCGGGAGAATCTTATATGAAAAAAGTTTTACTCTTTTACCCACCGGGGCTTTTATTTCAGCGCGGTGAGGACAGATGCCAGCAGAATATAGATGATGCTTCCGCGGAAGCAATCCGTGCCTGCAATGACTTGGGCTATGCGGCAGCGATTTTGCTTAAGAAGGGCTATGATGTCAAGCTTCGGGATTATATGACCCAGCGTGACACCATGCAGGACCTTTATCATGATATGGAGGAATATAAGCCCGATCTTATCATGATGAGCATCACCAACACCACCATCAAGGGCGATCTTGAGATAATCAATGATCTTAAGAAAAAATACAATCCCGTGACTGTTATAAAGGGGGCTGTTTTCTATGATCCCGAGCAGGAGATGATGGATCTTCTTGACTTATCCTGCACGGATTACATCATAGGCGGAGAGACTGATTTTGCCATCGGCGAGATTGCTGATTATGCCTTAAAGGGTGAGGGCAATATCGAGGATGCACTGTCGATCCTTTATAAGACCGAGGATGGAACCTTTAAGAAAACTAAGTTCCATGTCTGGGGTGAGGACCTTGATTCAAGACCCTTCCCTGCAAGACAGCTTATGAATAATGCCTTGTATAAGAGGCCTGATACGGATGAACCTATGGCGACCATCCAGACTGCACGTGGCTGTCCTTCGGCCTGTGTGTTCTGCTTAACACCCATAATCTCCGGAAAGTGCGTGCGTTTTAGAAGCCCACAGAATGTATTGGAGGAGATGCTTGAATGTTACAAGGTTCACAATATCAGAAATTTCTTCTTTAAGGCTGATACTTTCACGATCAACCCCGCATGGGTTAAGGAAATGTGCGAGCTTATCATCGCTTCTGAGATGCAGGGTAAGATAGCCTTTACGGCAAATTCACGTGTTAACCCTCTTTCCAAGGAAACCCTGCAGCTTATGAAGGATGCAGGCTGTTTTATGGTGGCTTTTGGTTTTGAATCCGGCTCTGATGAGATGCTGAAGACCTTAAAGAAGGGTACAACAGTTGACATGAACCTGCGTGCCGCAAAGTGGTGCCACGAGGTTGGGATTCCTTTCTGGGGATTTTTCGTTATAGGATTCCCCTGGGAAAATAAAGAGCATATCCTGGCAACCAAGAAGCTTATCATGGAGGCTGATCCTGACTTTATCGAGGTTAAGATGGCACTTCCTTATTACGGAACGGAGCTGTACAGCGCCTGCAGGGAGTTTAACCTTTTGACAGATTCCCCTCTTGGGTCTGATTTCTTCCATTCTGCAATGAGCGGAACGAAATATTTATCCCAGGCTGAGGTTGAGAAGCTTCGCAGAAATATACTTTTATCGTTTTACCTGCGCCCGTCATACATCTTCAAGAAGATGGGAGAGTGCATAACCCATCCAAGCGTATTCCTTAATTACTGCAAGTACGGAATCAAGCTTGTGGTGAATTTGTTTAAGCACTGAATTGGAAAATTCGGTTTTAACAGAGCTGATGTTTTTTGCATAATAAATGATGATTTTACGTATGAAAAGAAGGCCGAGCATGTGTATTTGTTTCACTTTGCGTCATGTGGAGGAGCGTTAGAAAATCAGAAATCTGCTCATTGTCAGGGACGAGTATATGCAGATTTTTAGATTTTCTCAGCAACGGAACACAATAGCAAAGGGAAATATGTACATATGTCCGGCCTTCTCCTTGTAACGTACGAAAGTTTTATTTAGGTATTTAGAATGCTACTACGAATCCTCGACGGCGTCGTTTCCTTCGGCGGCGAAACAATACTTGAGAATATCGATTTTGAGGTTAAGAACAAAAAGGACAAGATTGCCATAATCGGACGTAACGGAAGCGGCAAGACCACCCTTTTGCGTGTCATATCGGGAGAGGTTGAAATGACAGCCTCTGATTCGGTGCAGCCAAAGCTCTTAACCCCCGGGAATCCCTCAATAGGATACCTAAAGCAGATAACCTTTGACGACATGTCATTAACCCTGGACGATGAGATCCGTAAGGTTTTTAAAAGAGTCATCGATATGAAGGAGCGGATTGACGAGCTGGTCGAAAAGCTCAATGATCAAAGCTTAAAAAACGAGGAACATGAGAGAATCTCAAATGAATATTTAGCCCTTCAGGAGGAATTCCAGGATATCGGCGGATATTATTACGAGAAGGAATATGACATAATGCTCAAGTCCTTTGGATTTTCCATGGAGGACAAAAACAAGCATTTAAGTGAATTTTCCGGAGGGCAGCTTACAAAACTGGCATTTATAAAGCTTCTGCTATCCAAACCCGACATACTTCTTTTGGACGAGCCCACAAACCACCTGGATATCGAGACCATTAGCTGGCTTGAGGATTATCTGCGGGATTATTCAAGGGCTGTTGTCATTGTAAGCCACGACAGAATGTTTCTTGACCGGATAGTCAATACAGTCTATGAGATAACCTACGGGCAGGTCATTAAGTTTGCCGGCAATTATACCGATTATGTAAGACTTAAGAAGGAGAGGTACGAACGTCAGCTTAAGGAGCATATTGCCCAGCAAAAGGAAATAAAGCGTCTTACTGAATTTGTTGAAAAATGGAAAAACACGCCCACTAAGGTGGCCATGACCCGGTCCAAATTAAAGCAGATCGAGCACATGGAACTCATTGCCCGCCCAGCGGATTACGATACCAAGAGCTTTAAGGCCGCCTATACACCGCGACTTGAAACCGGCAAGGATGTTTTATATGTAAGGGACCTTGAGATCGGATATGATCATGTCTTATCAAAGGTTACTTTTGACTTAAAGCGGGGTGAGCGGCTTGGAATTATCGGCGCCAATGGAATTGGAAAATCAACCCTGTTAAAGACACTGGTTGATAGCATAAAGCCATTATCCGGTGAGTTCCGGTATGGCGTAAATGTTGAAATAGGATATTTTGACCAGCAGATGGCCAAGGATGCCTCAACAAAAACAGTGCTTGATGACTTCTGGGATGAATTTCCCACACTTATGCAGACGGATGTGAGAAATGCTTTGGGAGCGTTTCTTTTCACCCAGGATGAAGTGTACAAAGAGGTTTCAATGCTTTCGGGAGGCGAGAGGGTAAGGCTTACCCTTGCCAAGATATTCCAGAGAAAACCAAATGTGCTGATCCTTGACGAGCCCACAAACCACATGGATCTCATCGGCAAGGAAACCCTTGAGGCAATGCTTAAGAGCTTTGAGGGCACTGTCATATTTGTATCCCATGACAGGTACTTTGTTAAGCAGGTCGCAACCCAGCTTCTTGTTATGGATCTGAACGGCTCAAAGCTTTATCCCTTTGGATATGATTCCTACGAGGAACAGGTTAACATAACTAAAAACCAGCAAAATAATAATGTTATGTCAACTGACAGGGCGTCAAAGGCACCTTCCGGCGAATCTGCAGCCGCAGAACCGGGGGAAAACTTAACCTCGGCCCAGGCTTCCTTTAAGGCAGGCAAGGAGGAAGCAAAGCGAAAGAGAAAGCTAGAGAAACTTGAAGCAGATATAGAGCGGATAGAGGAAGAAATAGAGGAAATCAAAAAAAAGCAGGAAGATCCGGCCATTCAGAGCAGCTACATGAAACTTCAGGAGATAATGGAGGAGCAGGAGAAAAAGGAAGAAGAACTGCTTGCAGTCATGGAGGAATGGGAGAATCTGTCCGGCTCATAAAAATGAAAAATGATCGGTAACCTCCGTCCCCGGCGATCATTTTTATGTAAATCTTGACTGGAATGGGGCAAAATGGTACGATGAAACTTGCGTTAAGCGCTTGATTTTTAAATAAATTTTTATATAAACGGAGAACAAAAATGAAGATTATTTACAATGACGGAAGAGTTGAGGAATGCCCCGAAGAGGAAAAGCAGCATGTGCTTCGCCATTCGGCAGCCCACATAATGGCCCAGGCTATTCAGAGGCTGTATCCGGAGGCTGATTTTGCCTATGGTCCCGCAACTGAAAAGGGTTTCTACTATGACGTGGATTTAGGAGATAAAAAGCTTACAGATGAGGATCTTGCGGCAATCGAAGCCGAAATGAAGAAGATCGTTAAGGAAAACGTTCCCATAAAGCCCTTTATTTTGGACCGTGCTGAGGCAGTTAAGCTTATGCATGAGAGAGGCGCTAAATATAAAGAGGAGCACATCGGAGATCTTCCTGAGGATGCCATAATAAGTTTCTATCAGCAGGGCGATTACATCGACATGTGCGTAGGCCCTCATATCACATATACAAAGGCTTTGAAGGCCTTCAAGATCACCCAGCAGTCAGGCGCTTACTGGAAGAACGATGCCAAGAACAAGATGCTGACACGTATCAACGGTGTTGCGTTTGAAACCCAGGACGAGCTTGCAGCCTATGAGAAGGAAATGGAAGAGGCTAAGGCTCGTGACCATCGAAAGATCGGTAAGGAAATGCAGCTCTTCATGACAGATGATCTTATCGGCAAGGGACTGCCCATGTTCCTTCCAAAGGGTTATATCGTATGGCAGGAGCTTGAAAACTATATAAGGACCAAGGAGTACAAGTTAGGTTACCAGCACGTTTTAACACCCTGTGTTGGTACGGTTCAGCTTTACAAGACCTCAGGTCACTGGGATCACTATAAGGAAAATATGTTCCCCGCAATGGAGGTTGAGGATGAGAACTTTGTTCTGCGTCCAATGAACTGCCCTCACCACATGATGATCTACGCTAACAAGCCCCACTCATACCGTGAGCTGCCTATCAGAATAGGCGAGATCGCCCATGATTTCCGTTTTGAGGCTTCCGGAACCTTAAAGGGTATCGAGAGAGGTCGTCACTTCTGCCAGAATGATGCTCATCTTTTTGTAACACCTGAGCAGATCGAGTCAGAGGTCAAGAGAGTTGTTGACCTGATATTTGATGTTTACAAGGATTTCGGCATCACGGACTATAGATGTGTATTATCCCTTCGTGATCCTGCTGACACAGCGAAATATCATCCCGATGATGAAATGTGGAACAAGGCCGAGGATGCTCTCCGTCAGGTTCTTAATGATATTGGAATTGAGTATACTGAGGAGATAGGTGAGGCTGCCTTCTACGGACCCAAGCTGGATGTTAACGTTAAGCCTGCTGTTGGCGGTGAGTACACCTTATCAACCTGCCAGCTTGACTTCTGCCTGCCGGCAAAATTCAACTTAAAGTACATTGATTCAGAAAATAAGGAACAGACACCCGTTGTTCTGCATCGTGCGATCTTAGGATCCCTTGACAGATTCATGGCCTATATCATTGAAGAGACAAAGGGACGCTTCCCCGTATGGCTTGCACCTCTCCAGGTTAAGGTCCTTCCCGTATCCGAGAAGCATGTTGAATATGCGACAAAGGTCTATGAGGCACTTGAGGAGGCCGGCATTAGGGCATCCCTTGATGACAGATCGGAGAAGATCGGCTATAAGATCCGTGAGGCCCAGCAGGAGGACAGAGCGCCCTACATGCTTATCCTGGGAGCTAAAGAGATTGAAGAAAACAACATATCAGTCCGCAGCCGTAACACCGGAGAAACCGAGACCATGGAGCTCGAGGCCTTCATTGATAAGGTATGCGAGGAGATACGCACAAGAGCACACTGAGTTTGAGATAGTATAATGCTTAAACATTAAATAACCGCCGGACTGACATAAAGTCATGGCGGTTATTTTTAGTGAAAACAGAGGATAGATCATGAGAGATAACCTAACACAGTCGGATATCGACAAGATGGAGAAAGAAATAGAATACAGAAAGCTTGAATTGCGTCCGAAGCTCATAGAGGATGTAAAGGTGGCAAGGGCCCAGGGGGACTTATCGGAGAACTTTGAGTATTATGCCGCGAAAAGAGAAAAAAACATTAACGAGTCCAGAATCCGTTATCTTGAGAGAATGGTGAAGACCGCCAATGTCATTGACGACTCCTCGGCTGATGATGAGGTGGGTATCAACAATACGGTAACCATCGAAATTCCGGAGGATGAGGAAATCGAACAGGTCAAGATAGTAACAACCATCAGATCCAATTCCTTAAAGGGGCTTATCAGTATTGAGTCTCCCTTAGGTAAGGCGCTTATGGGCCATAAGGTGGGAGATAGGATAAGCATCCAGGTGGATGGCGGCTATTCCTACGATGTCATAATAAATGATATTGATAAATCAACTGATGATTCAGAGGATGAGATAGCAAGCTACTGATTGATTTTAAAGCCGGATTATGGTTTAATTGTTTGTGCCGGTGATTTTGCCGAAGGGCATGATGACGGTACCTTAATAAGAAAATATTTCGAAAGGAAGGAATATAAAATGGCACTTTTGGATCAGTGGAGAGGAATGGCCTACGATGAGCAGGCTGACAAGAATAAGCTTCAGAAGCTTTGGGGCGATTACTTTGAGAAGGAGAAGGAAATCTACGCACTTCTGCTTGCAGATCCCGATACAGAGGTAAAGGGAACGGTTAAGGAGCTCGCTGATAAATATGAAGTCGATATTATGACAATGACAGGCTTCCTTGATGGAATCAATGACAGCCTTGTTGCGGCTAATGATATTGAGAACATGGAAGAGGATACCGTTGTTTCACTTAAGTTCGAT
>R03__coassemble_1421_pt1 | contig 11216 bp, 9 predicted proteins | sample R03__metabat2_high_PE_019 | metagenome-assembled genome bin R03
ATCTTATGCTCGGCATAATAAAAAAGATCATCTATATCGAACTTAAAAACAATGGAGGGAGTCAGATAATATTGAAAATATGATTTTTCAAGATATATCGGATTCTTAAAATAAACGCCGCGATCCCTGAAATTGATGATCGAAACATATTTTTCAAAGTCAAGGGGTGTATCCGTTCTATAGGCATCAAGGGTTAAGTCCTTATTGTCAATAAGCTCTCTTGCTACGAGATATGCTTCATGTGCCTGCTGCTCGGTTTTATAGCTTCCAAGACTTATATGCTTATTTTTATAGGTGATGGAACTACGGTAGTAGGTAGTGCCGTTTTTAAGTTTGGCCTCGAAGGCACCTGCTAGTGGCATAGTGTTGCTCCTTAATTTTAATATGGTTATTTTAACATGATTTTGCACTATGTGCTATAAAATTACTCCCTGAAATTATAAAAAAAGAACTGCAAAATAAATAACACCAGATATATAAATAATTCGTTGACACGCACAAGGTATAGGTGTTAGATTCTTATGTAGACACAATATATTGGAGGCGAGTATATGTCTGTAGAACAGTTATATAAGGAAGATAAGAACAGGGTTGATAAGGGTGAGGATTATTCCTCAAGATACATGCCAAACCGCCCTGTTAAGATGATCAAGAAGGACGGAACGAAGGAAGCATTTAACGTTCAGAAGGTCATTGATGCGGTGGGGAAGTCCGCATACAGAGCACTGACGGAATTCACAAGGGAAGAGAAGGAATTCATCTGCCAGAGAGTTGTTGACAGGGTTAATGAGCTTACAACGGATGAGATTCCCATTCCCGTAATGCATAATATAGTTGAAACGGTTCTTGAGGAAGTTAAGCCGATTGTTGCCAAAAGCTACAGGGACTACAGAAATTACAAGCAGGATTTTGTAAGAATGCTTGATGATGTTTATAAGAAGAGCCAGTCCATCATGTATGTTGGTGACAAAGAGAATGCCAATACCGACTCAGCCCTTGTTTCCACTAAGAGAAGCCTTATTTTCAACCAGCTTAATAAGGAACTGTATCAGAAGTTTTTCATGACAACAGAGGAGATTCAGGCCTGCAGGGACGGATATATTTATGTCCATGACATGTCAGCCAGAAGAGACACCATGAACTGTTGTCTATTTGACGTGGAGAGCGTTTTGTCAGGAGGGTTTGAAATGGGCAATATTTGGTATAACGAGCCCAAAACCCTTGACGTTGCCTTTGATGTTATAGGTGATATTGTCCTCTCTGCCGCAAGTCAGCAGTATGGTGGCTTTACGGTGCCTTCAGTTGATCTGATCCTGGACCCCTATGCCGAAAAATCATATGCGAAATATGTTGAAAAATACAAAAATCTGGGCGTGTCTGAGGAAAAGGCCCGGGAAGAAGCAATGAAGGACGTTCATCGTGACTTCGAGCAGGGTTTCCAGGGCTGGGAATATAAGTTTAATACTGTTGCATCATCAAGAGGTGATTATCCCTTTATTACCGTGACTGCCGGTACCGGAACAACGCTTTTTGCCAAAATGGCTACGATCACAATGCTTGATGTAAGACGCGTGGGCCAGGGTAAGAAGGAATGTAAGAAGCCTGTTTTATTCCCCAAGATCGTATTTCTGTATGATGAGAATCTTCATGGGCCGGGTAAGGAACTGGAGGACGTTTTTGAGGCAGGCGTAAGATGTTCCTCAAAGACAATGTACCCTGACTGGCTTTCATTAACGGGAAAGGGTTATATTGCATCCATGTATAAGCGTTATGGCAGAATAATCTCTCCCATGGGCTGCAGAGCTTTCCTGTCTCCCTGGTATGAGAGGGGTGGAATGCATCCTGCAGATGATGAGGATAAGCCAATATTTGTGGGACGATTTAACATAGGAGCTGTGTCACTTCATCTTCCCATGATCCTTGCAAAATCAAGACAGGAAAGCCGTGACTTTTACGAGGTACTTGACTATTATTTAAATCTTATCAGAGGACTCCATAAGAGAACCTATGCATATCTTGGAGAAATGCGTGCGTCAACTAACCCTCTTGCATACTGTGAGGGTGGATTCCTTGGCGGCCATCTTAAACTCACGGATAAGATAAAGCCACTTCTTAAACCTGCAACTGCGTCTTTCGGCATTACGGCCTTTAACGAGCTTCAGGAGCTGTATAACGGTAAGTCCTTAGCGGAGGACGGACAGTTTGCGTTAGAGGTTTTGGAATATATCAATAAACGGGTCAATGAATTCAAGGAAGAAGACGGGCACTTGTATGCTATTTACGGGACACCGGCAGAGAATCTCTGTGGTCTGCAGGTTCAGCAGTTTAGGAAAAAATACGGAATCATCGAGAACGTTTCGGACAGAGAGTATGTCTCCAACAGTTTCCATTGCCATGTTTCCGAAGATATAACGCCCATTCAGAAGCAGGATCTTGAGTACAGATTCTGGGAGCTTTCAAATGGAGGAAAGATCCAGTACGTAAGATATCCGATTGATTATAATCTTGACGCCATTAAAACACTCATACACAGGGCCATGGATATGGGCTTTTACGAGGGCGTGAATTTGTCCCTGGCATATTGTGATGATTGCGGACATCAGGAGCTTGAGATGGATGTATGCCCTAAATGCGGCAGTACGAATCTGACCAAGATTGACCGCATGAATGGATATCTGTCCTATTCAAGAGTTCATGGAGATACAAGACTTAACGACGCCAAGATGGCCGAAATTGCCGAAAGGAAGAGCATGTAGCCATGAGATACCACAATATCACCAAGGATGACATGCTTAACGGAGACGGCTTAAGAGTTGTGCTCTGGGTATCAGGCTGCTCACATTGCTGTCCGGAGTGTCAGAACCCCATTACCTGGGATCCTGATGGAGGGCTGCTTTTTGACGATGATGCCAGGCAGGAAATCTTCAACGAACTTGATAAGGATTATATAAGCGGGATAACCTTCAGTGGCGGTGATCCGCTTCATGTGGCAAACAGACTGGGTGTTAAGGAACTTGCCGAGGAGATAAAAGAGAAGTATCCCGATAAGACCATATGGCTGTATACGGGAGATGTTTGGGAGAACCTTTATGAGGATCCCTTGATTAAGCTTATTGACGTATTGGTCGATGGGGAATTTTTAATTGCGGAGCGGGATGTTAAACTGCGTTGGAAGGGGAGCACGAACCAGCGTGTTATCAATGTGGCGAAAACTCTCGCTTCCAAAACCCCAAATATACCGATCATTCATTGCCCGGACTACTATGACGGGACGGAATATTCGGTGGAGCCGACCTGCGGTTGCTGTTCATAGATTTTGCCTTTGGGAGGAAGTATGCAAAAAGTCGCCAAATTCAGTAAGGTATCCAGGGAAAGGTATATATCGGACTTCTGCGATGCCTTTAACGTAACGGAAGAAGAGGCTGCAAGGGTATATGAAAGTATTAAGCTGCCCCTTAGAGCTACAGCCGGTTCCGCGGGTTATGATTTTTACTCTCCGGTTGACATAACATTGAAACCGGGAGAAACCATAAAAATCCCTACGGGAATAAGAGCAAAAATGGAAAACGGATGGGTTCTCATGCTTTTCCCAAGAAGCGGACTGGGATTTAAGTTTAGACTCCAGCTTAACAATACGGTTGGAGTTATTGACAGTGATTATTATGGCTCTGATAATGAGGGACATATCTTTTCCAAGATCACCAATGACAGCAATGAAGGAAAGACTGTTACAATAAAGGCCGGAGAAGGATTTATGCAGGGCATATTTATGCCTTTTGGAGTAACAGAGGATGATACACAGGACGCTGTAAGAAACGGTGGCTTTGGCAGCACAACCAAATAGCCGTTTTGATACGTCTGATTTGAAGAGGGCATGGAGTTATGAATGGGAGGTCGTAACGCCGTGCCCTTTTAAAAATTCTGAGGTGCTATTTTGAAAAAACATTTAATAACCGCAGTATATCCGCAAAGTATTGCACAGGAGATGGAGATAGAGGCAGGAGATTATCTTGTCTCTGTTAATGATACGGAAATTGAAGATATTTTCGATTACAGATACCTTATCCAGAATGAGTACATCGAAATCCTGGTGGAAAAATCAAACGGCGAGGAGTGGATGCTGGAAATAGATAAGGATTATGATGAGGATCTGGGAGTCGAGTTTGAAAGCGGTCTTATGGATGGCTATAGAAGCTGTACCAATAAATGCATATTCTGCTTCATCGACCAGATGCCGAAGGGGATGCGAAAGACTCTCTATTTTAAGGACGATGATTCGAGATTATCATTTCTGCAGGGTAACTATGTGACGCTTACCAATATGAGTGAGCATGATATTGACAGGATCATCAAGTACAGGCTTGAGCCCATCAATATCTCTTTTCAGACAACGGACCCTGATCTGCGCTGCATGATGACCGGGAACAGATTTGCCGGAGAAGCGCTTAAAAAGGCAGACAGACTATATGACGCGGGAATAGTCATGAACGGACAGATAGTGCTGTGTAAGGGAGTAAACGACGGGGATAATTTAAGAAGGAGCCTTGACGATCTGCTGAAATATGTACCTGTTCTTGAAAGTGTATCAGTCGTCCCCGTGGGCATTACGAAATTCAGGGATGGCTTATTCCCCATGGAAAGCTTTACAAAAGAAGATGCCAAAGAGGTTATCGGCATCATAGAGGAGTATCAGGAGAAGGCTCTGAAAATCTCAGACTATCATTTCGTACACGCATCAGATGAATTTTATCTTTTAGCAGAAAGGGAAATGCCAATGGAGGAAACCTATGACGGATATCTTCAGCTTGAAAACGGCGTGGGGATGATACGCCTTTTACTTGAGGAAACCGCTCCGAGGATAGAACAGCTTAAAGCGGAAAGTAAATGCATGAATATCGGTAAGGAACGTAATATTACCATAGCGACAGGCTATCTGGCATATCCTTTTATTAAAAAAATCGCAGATGAGATCATGGAAACGGTACCCAGAATCAACTGTAAGGTCATCCCCGTACGGAATGATTTTTTCGGAGAAAAGATAACTGTTGCGGGGCTTATAACAGGACAGGATCTTATAAAACAGCTTAAGGGTAATTTAAACGGAAAGGAGCTCCTTTTGCCTGAATGTATGCTGCGGGCCGACGAGCCCGTTTTCCTTGATGACGTAACCCTTCAAGACCTTGAAAACGCTTTACAAGTAAAAGTGCGTATTGTAAAATCAAACGGAGAATGTTTAGTTAACAGTATATTAGGAGAAATACAGTGAGTAAGCCTATTGTGGCGATTGTCGGAAGGCCTAATGTGGGTAAAAGTTCTCTGTTTAATGCGCTCGCAGGATCAAGGATCAGCATTGTAAAGGACACCCCCGGAATAACAAGAGACCGCATATACGCGGAGGTCAACTGGCTGGATCGCTATTTTACATTGATTGATACCGGTGGAATAGAGCCGGACAGCACGGATATAATTTTATCGCAGATGAGGGAGCAGGCCCAGGTTGCAATGGATACTGCAGACGTCATCATTTTTATTGTTGATGTAAAACAGGGACTGGTGGATTCAGACTCAAAGGTAGCGGATATGCTTAGAAGATGCCATAAGCCCGTGGTTTTGTGCGTTAATAAGGTTGATGACATTAAAAAATACGGCAATGATGTTTACGAGTTCTATAATCTGGGACTTGATGAACCTGTATCCATTTCCGCAACAAACAGAATGGGTCTTGGAGAACTTCTCGATAAGGTGATTTCCTATTTTCCCGACAGGGCTGAGGATGAGGAAGAGGATGAGCGTCCCAGAATTGCAATCGTTGGGAAGCCCAATGTTGGAAAATCGTCCATCATTAATAAGCTTCTTGGCAATAACCGTGTGATAGTATCCGATATTGCGGGTACCACAAGGGATGCCATAGATACACAGATAACCCGCAACGGTAAGGATTATGTTTTTATTGATACGGCAGGCTTAAGACGTAAGAAAAAGGTCAAGGAAGAACTTGAACATTACATGGTCGTCAGGACCGTTTCCGCCATAGAGAGATCCGACGTGACAGTACTGGTTATCGATGCGGTAGAAGGAATAACGGAGCAGGATGCCAAGATCGCAGGGATCGCTCATGATGCCGGAAAGGCAGTGATAATAGCAGTCAACAAATGGGATGCCATTGAAAAGGACGATAAGTCAACCAATAAGTATGAGAAGGATATAAGAAATGTTTTATCCTTTATGCCCTATGCGGAGATAATGTTCATATCAGCCCTTACGGGTCAGAGACTAAACAAGCTCTTCGATATGATTGATGCGGTGATTGAAAATCATTCCATGCGTATTCAGACGGGCGTTCTTAATGAGATTATGACAGAAGCGGTTGCGCTTAACCAGCCGCCTTCGGACAAGGGAAAACGTCTTAAGCTGTTCTATATGACCCAGGTTTCCGTGAAACCGCCGACCTTTGTCATATTTGTCAATGACAGGGAACTGATGCACTTTTCCTATACCCGATATATTGAAAATCAGATAAGAGAGACCTTTGGCTTTAAGGGAACTCCGCTTAAGTTTATTATTCGTGAAAGAGGGGAAAATCAATGATAAGACTTTTGTGTGTTCTTTTCGGTTATGCGTTCGGACTTATACAGACCGGTTATATAGTGGGTAAAATCAAGGGCATTGACATTCGCAATCATGGGAGCAAAAATGCGGGAACAACAAACATATTAAGAACAATGGGCCTTAAGTATGCGCTTATTGTTTTTTTGGGAGATGTTCTTAAATGCATTGCGGCAATCCTGATCGGTAAGGCGTTTTTGGCAGACCGCTATCCGGAAATACTGACACTCCTCCTTTTATATATCGCCGCAGGCGTAATACTGGGTCATAATTTTCCATTTTATCTCGGCTTTAAAGGTGGAAAGGGAATTGCGGCAACCGGTGGCTTTGTTATTTCCTTCTGCTGGCAGTTTCCGGCAGGATGGATTCTTTTGATTTTAGGACTCGCCACTTTTTTCGGAACCTTTTTTATAACTCATTATGTTTCCCTGGGGTCAATCCTTGTATATGTGGGACTTATAATAGAGGTTATCATAGCAGGGCAGATGGGACTTCTGAATCTTCAGGCACCGGCTACGTATGAATATTATATTTTAATGTGCCTTCTGGCTGTGATGGCATGGACCAAACACAGGGAAAATATCAAGAGACTTTTAAAAGGCTGTGAGAGAAAAACATATTTAAAGGGACGTCCGGAGCTGGATGTGGATCATAAAAACGAAGGCAGAGAGGCACCAAGCGAGGATGAACTTAATCCAATGTAATAAGGAGTAGAAAATGTCGAAGATTGCAATTTTAGGCGCGGGAAGCTGGGGCACGGCATTATCCTGTGTACTTCACAATAACGGCCATGAAGTAACAATATGGTCAATAATGGAATCCGAAATAGAAATGCTGAAGGAAAAGCATGAACATGTGGACAAGCTTCCGGGAGTTAAGCTTCCGGAGGATATGATCTTCACATCAGATGTTCAGGAGGCCGTTAAGGATAAGGACCTGCTTGTGATGGCTGTGCCTTCTCCCTTTACAAGGTCCACCTCACATCTTATTGCCCCCTTTGTTAAGGATGATCAGATCATAGTCAATGTTGCCAAGGGAATTGAAGAGGCAACTTTGATGACCTTGTCACAGATAATCGAGGAGGAGATTCCGAATTCAAAGGTTGCAGTCCTATCAGGTCCTTCCCATGCGGAAGAGGTGGGACGCAGTCTGCCCACAACCTGTGTTGCGGGAGCTAAGGACAAAAAAACCGCGGAATTTATCCAAAACACTTTTATGTGCAATACCTTTAGGGTTTATGTAAGCCCTGATGTTCTGGGAATAGAACTTGGCGGAGCGCTTAAAAATGTTGTTGCCCTTGCTGCGGGAATTGCCGATGGGCTGGGCTTCGGAGATAATACAAAGGCAGCGCTTATAACAAGGGGGATTTCTGAAATCTCAAGACTGGGAGTTGCCATGGGCGGAAATGCGGAAACCTTTGGGGGACTTACCGGCATAGGGGATCTGGTTGTTACCTGCGCCAGCATGCATTCGCGAAACAGAAGAGCCGGTATCCTGATAGGACAGGGCAGAACGATGCAGGAAGCAATGGATGAAGTGCACATGGTTGTTGAGGGCGTATATTCCGCAAAGGCTGCGGTACTTCTTGCGAAAAAATATAATGTTGAAGTTCCTATCATAGATTATGTAAACCGGGTCCTTTTTGATAACCTTCCGGCAAAAAATGCTGTTATTGAGCTTATGGAACGGGATAAAAAGCTTGAGTATGCCAACATAACCTGGAACTGAGAATGATGTAAAGAGGAATTAAAATGGATATTAACGCAAATGGTTTTTCAAGTACAAGTACGTATATAGCTTCAGAGGAACTGATGAGCGCGGTTAATGTGGCAAGAGCGCTTCAGAAACCCCTCCTCATAAAGGGAGAACCGGGAACCGGCAAGACGATGCTGGCTAAGGCCATTGCAGAGTCCCTGTCCATGAAGATAATCACATGGAACATAAAATCAACCACCAAGGCTCAGGATGGTCTGTACATGTACGATACCATACAGCGTCTTTATGACGGCCAGTTCGGAGTAGAAGGCGTTGACGATATCGCCAGATATATTAAGCTGGGAAAACTGGGAGAAGCATTTTCCTCTGATGAGCAGGTTGTGCTTTTGATAGATGAGATTGATAAAGCGGATCTTGAATTCCCCAATGATCTTCTCTGGGAGCTTGATCAGATGGAATTTTATATCCATGAAACCAAGGAAACCATAAGAGCAAAGCACAGACCGATAGTTATCATTACCTCCAATGCCGAAAAAGAACTTCCGGATGCTTTTTTAAGAAGATGTGTATTCCATTTTATTTCCTTCCCGGACAAGGAACTTATGGAGGAAATCGTACGGACTCATTTCGATAAGGTTGACGAGAATATCCTTAAAAACGCAATGGACGTATTTTATGAAATAAGGCAGATGAGGGAGATAAAAAAGAAACCCAGCACCTCTGAATTCATTGACTGGATAAATGCTCTTCAGCTTGGAGGAATTCCCGCAGACAGGATTAAAGCGGAACTGCCCTTTATAGGAACGGTTGTTAAGAAGGATGAGGACTTAGAGACAGTTAAGCATATGTCATAAGGGGATAAATGTTTACAGGCTTCTTTTATTTTTTGAGAGAAAAGGGACTGGATGTGTCACTGGGGGAATGGATATCCCTTATAGAGGCACTTGATAAGGGACTTGCAAACAGTTCCTTTACTGAGTTTTATTACATATCCAGAATGATCCTTGTAAAAACAGAATACGAATATGACAAGTTCGATACAATATTTGCCGAGTATTTTAAGGGCATAAAGGGCGAATATGACGATGAACTTTCCGAACAGCTCAAAAGATGGCTTGACGATCCGAAGTTCAAGGAATACGCAAAAGAGCTTGAAATGCAGAAAAAGCTCATAGAGGGGGAGGCCAATCCCATTGTCGATAAGGAGGACGTTCTTCAAAAGTTCAGGGAACGTCAAAAGGAGCAGGACGCTGAGCATCAGGGCGGCAATCAGTGGATAGGCACCATGGGCAACTCTTCCTATGGCAACCTGGGCGGCCACATGGGTGGCGTCCGTGTGGGAGGAACCACAGGATATCAGTCGGCATTTCAGGTTATCGGCGAGAAAAAGTTCAGGGATTTCAGAAATGACAAGGTGCTCGATAACAGACAGTTTCAGGTTGCCTTAAGGTCGCTTCGACAGTTTTCGTCAAAGCTTGATGTTCCAAGAACAGAGCTTGATATTGATGCAACTATTGACAAGACCTGCAATAACGGTGGATGTTTAAGCATCGTCATGGACAAACCCCGTAAAAATACGGTAAAACTGCTGCTCCTCATGGATTCCGGCGGGACCATGATCCCATATACGAATCTTTTGAATGATCTGTTTCATTCAGTACATAAATCAAACCATTTTAAGGACATTAAAACCTATTTTTTCCATAACTGCATTTATTCCCATGTTTACAATACGCCTGAATGCGAGTTCGGTGACTGGGTTGAAACGGAGTGGATGCTCCACAATCTTGATTCCGATTACAAGGTCATCATAGTGGGAGATGCAGCCATGGCTCCGGAGGAGCTTTACTCCTTGACCGGTAATTACCGTGGACCCAATGATGGATTATCCGGAATAGAATGGCTTGAGCTTTTAAAAAAGCATTTTAAGAGAGTTATATGGTTCAATCCCAAAATGGCTTCCGGAAATGCTCCTTGGAGAGAAGCGGAAACAGCAGTTAAAAATACCTTTCAGATGTACCGACTGACAGTGGACGGACTTAAGGAAGGAATGAAATATTTGATGAGGACTAAGTAAGGAGGATTCTTATGCATAAGGTGATGATCGTTGATGACAATATGACGAACCTTATTATGGCCAAGAAAGCTCTTGAGGATATATATGAAATAGTGCCGGTATCGTCAGGACAGCTAGCATTGGAATTCCTTGATGATATGCCGGATCCGCCGGATATCGTTCTGCTTGATGTGGATATGCCCGATATTAACGGTTTTTATGTCATATCGGAAATGAAGTCAAGGCCCAAGCTGGCCGGGATTCCGGTTGTGTTTTTAACAGCCCAGGAGGATACCACGACAGAGATAGAGGGCTATTCCCTAGGTGCCGTTGATTATATCAAAAAGCCCTTTACCGCCACACTTTTAAGGAAAAGGGTGGATGTTCATATTCAGTTTGTTGAGGAAACCCACAGACTCAACCGTATAAACAAGACCTTATCGGAAGCACTTAATGAGAAGATCCACAATGTTGTGGAACTTGAGTATGCCATTGTTGATATGTTTGTTTCCCTGATGTCAAGCCGGTCATTCATCATTGCCGAGCACTGTAACAGGGTTGAAAAATATATGTCGGTATTCCTTGACTACCTGATCAAGAGCCGTCAGGTGGGACTTGATGAGAAGGATGCCGAGATACTAAAATTCGCATCCAAGATGCACGATGTGGGCAAGATATGCCTGACAGACCGATGCCTTGCCGATATGGGTGACTTAAGCCTTCAGGAGAAGGAATTCAACAGAGCCCATACGGTTCTGGGGGCTGAGGCCATAAAGAAGGTTATGGGTGTAATTTCTGCAAACAGTTTTTTGTCCTACGCCTATAATATGTGCCGGTC